>Ga0105237_10000320_pt1 | contig 67421 bp, 61 predicted proteins | sample KBSC24metaG_FD_81520 | JGI IMG/M metagenome (GOLD analysis project Ga0105237, IMG submission 81520) | Corn rhizosphere microbial communities from Kellogg Biological Station, Michigan, USA - KBS C2-4 metaG | ecosystem: Host-associated > Plants > Roots > Rhizosphere > Soil | place: Michigan, USA... | reverse complement strand
TGCGCGCGCGCAGCTCGGGACGCCCGGAAGGCAGTGCCTTTCCCCCCACGGTCATCTTCCCCGACACCGGGTGCAGCAGCCCCATGATGACCTTCAGCAGCGTCGTCTTGCCGACGCCGTTGCGGCCCATCAGGCACACCACCGTGCTCTTCGGCACGATGAGGCCGGCGTCCCACAGCGTGTGGCTCTCGCCATAGAACTGGTTGATCCCCTTCGCCTCCAGGAATGGCTCTCCCAGGTCCGGTGCCACGGTGGATGTCGCCGCCGGGGCCGTCGTCTCCGCGCTCGCTTGCGTCGCTTGCATCGTTTGCATCCCTCGTCAGGTTCCCAGGTAGACCTCGATGACGCGCGGATCGCGCTGGATGTCCGTCATCGCCCCCTCGGCCAGGATGCGCCCCTCGTGCAGCACGGTCACCTTGCGGGCGATGCTCCGTACGAACTCCATGTCGTGCTCGACCACCACGACGGTGCGCTCGCCCGCCAGGCGCTGCATCAGCTCCGCGGTGCGCTCCATCTCGGGCTGGGTCATGCCGGCGACGGGCTCGTCGATCAACAGCACCTTGGGATCCAGGGCCAGCAGCATCCCGATCTCCAGCCACTGCTTGTGACCGTGGGCCAGCAGGCCGGCCAGCGTCCCCTTCAGATCTTTCAGGCCGATGGTCTCCAGCACCTCATCGATGCGCTCCTTGTCCTTCTTGCTCATCCGGGAGAACAGCGAATGAAACACGCCGCGGCTGCCCACCAGCGCCAGCTCGCAGTTCTCGTACACGGTGTGCTGCGGAAAGACCGTGGGGCGCTGAAACTTCCGTCCGATCCCCAGCTGCGCGATCTGGCACTCGGACAGCTCGGTCAGGTCGTGCAGCCGGCTCTCCAGATAGACGGAGCCCGAGTCCGGGCGGGTCTTGCCGGTGATGCAATCCATCAGCGTGGTCTTGCCGGCCCCGTTCGGCCCGATGATGCAGCGAAGCTCGCCGCGATCCAGCAGCAGGGTCACGTCGTTCAGGGCCTTGAACCCGTCGAAGCTGACCGTCAGGTTCTCCACCCACAGGGAGACCACCTGGTGGGCGACCTGCACGCGCGGCCCGTCGGCCACCGTCTCCACGAGATCGCCGTTCATGGTGCGCTCGGACGCCTCCGCGGCCACCGGGCTGGTGGTCGCCCCGCTGTCGGCGTCGGGCACGGACTGCGCGCTCATGGCGACACCGTCGCCTTCTCGGGCGTGCCGGCATGCTCGGCGGGCGCCTCCGGGCGCTCGACCTCGGCCGCCCTCGGCGCGCCGGCCGCTTTCCGCTTGCGCACTGTCGTCAGCAGTCCCAGCACGCCGCGGGGCAGGAACAAGGTGACCAGCACGAAGATGCCACCCAGCACATACAGCCACGCGGAGGGAAAGGCCGCCGTCAGGTAGCTCTTCGCGCCGTTCAGCAGCAGCGCGCCCAGGACGGGGCCGATCAGGGTGCCCCGGCCGCCCACCGCCACCCAGATGGCCAGCTCGATGGAGTTCGACGGCTGCATCTCGCTGGGGTTGATGATGCCCACCTGGGGCACGTACAACGCCCCGGCCAGCGCACACAGCATCGCCGACAGGGTCCAGACGAACACCTTGTAGTGCGTGGACTCGTAGCCGCAGAACCGGGTCTTCAGCTCGGCGTCGCGGATCGCGGTCAGCACGCGCCCCAGCTTGCTGGTCACCACGAACCGGCACAGCAGGTACGTCAGCACCAGCGCCACGGCAGACGCGACGTACAGCGCCATCTTCGTCGACGGGGACTGCAGGGAACGGCCCAGCAGGTGCTTGAAGTCGGTCAGGCCGTTGTTGCCGCCGAACCCGGTGTCGTTCTGGAAGAACAGCAGCATGGCGGCGAACGTCAGCGCCTGCGTGACGATGGACAGATACACGCCCTTGATGCGCGAGCGAAAGGCGAACCACCCGAACACCAGCGCCAGCAGGCCCGGCACCAGCAGCAGCATCACCACCGCGAAGCCGAAGTGCTGGAAGCCGTGCCAGTACCAGGGCAGCTGCTTCCAGTCCAGGAACACCATGAAGTCGGGCAGGTTGCTGCGATAGACGCCCTCCCCTGCCATGCGCCGCATCAGGTACATCCCCATCCCGTAGCCGCCCAGCGCGAAGAACAGCGCGTGCCCCAGGCTGAGGATGCCGGTGTAGCCCCACACCAGGTCCATCGCGATGGCCATGATCCCGTAGCACAGGAACTTGCCCAGCAACGGGATCAGGTAATCGGGCACCGAGAGGGGAAAAGACTTTGGCAGCGAATTCAGGACGGGAACCAGGACGATCAGCACCGCGGCGGCGACGGCCAGCAGCAGCCAGCCGCGCCGTCCATGAAACTGCAACAGACGCTCGCGCACGTTACGCCTCGCTCCTGCCTTTGATCGCGAACAGCCCCTGGGGCCGTCGCTGGATGAAGAGGATGATGAAGCCCAGCACCACGATCTTCCCCATCACCGCGCCCGCCGCCGGCTCGATCAGCTTGTTGATCACGCCCAGGCCCAGCGCCGAGACGATGGCGCCCGCCAGCCGGCCCACGCCGCCCAGGACCACCACCATGAACGAATCGATGATGTACGACTGCCCCAGCTCGGGCCCCACGTTGCCCAGCTGCGACAGCGCCACGCCGCCCAGGCCGGCGATGCCCGAGCCCAGGCCGAACATCCAGGCGTCCAGCCGCTTGGTGGGGATGCCCACGCAGGCGGCCATGTTGCGGTTCTGGGTGATGGCGCGGACGTTCAGGCCCAGGCGCGTGCGATACAGCAGCACCCACACGGCGGCCGACACCGCCACCACGAACACCACCACGCCGATGCGGTTGTAGGGCAGCACCAGGCCGTGCGCCAGCTCGACGCCGCCCGCCAGCCAGTCCGGATTCGCCACCGCGACGTTCTGCGCGCCGAAGATCAACCGCACGGTCTGGATCAGGATCAGGCTGATGCCCCAGGTGGCCAGCAGCGTCTCCAGCGGCCGGTTGTAGAGATGCCGGATCACCAGCCGCTCCAGCACCACCCCCACCGCGAACGTGACGATGAAGGCCACCGGCACCGCCGCCACCAGGTAGTACTGGAACGCGCCGGCCAGGTGATTCTGAAAGAACGTCTGCACGGCGTACGTGGCGTACGCGCCCAGCATCAGCATCTCGCCATGGGCCATGTTGATGACGCCCAGCAGGCCGAACGTGATGGCCAGGCCCAGCGCCGCGAACAGCAGCACGCTGGCCAGCGACACGCCGTAGATGACACTGCCCACGGCGGTGATGATGCGGCGCCGGCTCATCACCGCGTTCAACGCCTCCTTGGCCTCCGCCCGCACCTGCGCGTCCGGTTCTTGAGGCTGCCCATCGGCCCCCACCGACAGCAGGCGCTGCAGCTCGCCCAGCATGGCGTCGTTGCCAGACTTGTGAATCAGCTGCACGGCCGCCAGGCGGGCCGCCGGGTCCTTGCTCTGAATGTCCAGGCGGGCCACGGCCAGCGCCAGCGCGTCGTGGACCCCCTTGTCCTTCTCCTTGTCGTAAGCCTTGTGCAACATCACCGCTGCGTCGTCGGAGCCGGCCTTGCTCAGCTCCTCGGCCGCCGCCAGTCGCACGGACTTGTCGGGCGACGCCAGCTGCAGCTGCGCCAGCACCGGCTGCGCCTCGCGGCGAATGTCGTTGTCCAGCTCGACCTCCTTGGCCGGCCGGGCTCCCGCGGGCGCCGGGGCGCCGGTCAGCGGGTCCTTCAAGTCATGGGTGTGGCTGTCGAAGATCCAGGCGCGGCCGTCCGCCCCCGCCCGCAAGCGATCGTCACACAGGGCGTCCAGCGCCGGGATGGCGCGCGGGTCGTCCAGCGTCGCCAGCTGCTTCACGGCGGCCGAGATCTTCTCGCCCGAGCCGCTGGCCAGTCCGTTGACGGCGTCGTCCAGGGTGTCCGCGAAGGCCGGCCGCCCCCCGCCGCCGCCCGTCACGAGGACGAGGGCGGCGAGCGCGAGCAGACCCTGCGCGAACCGGCGTGATGCGGTGGGGGCCGGCGCGAGGCGCATTACTTGTACTTGGCCTCCGTGCAGTTTCCGCAGGCCCACGGATACAGCCAGTTCGCGATCTTGCCCTTGTCATCGGGGATGTAGGGGCTCCAGGCCTCGGCCTTGATGGGGCCCTCGGTCTTCCACACCACGCGGAACTGACCGTCCGCCTTGACCTCGCCGATGAAGACCGGCTTGTGCAGGTGGTGGTTCTCGGCGTCCATCGTGATGTCGAAGCCCGACGGAGCCTTGAAGTGCTGGTAACCGACCGCCTGGCGAACGGCGTCCACGTTCGTGGTGTGCGCCTGCGCGACGGCCTGCGCCCACATGTGGATGCCGATGTACGTGGCCTCCATGGGGTCGTTGGTGACGCGCTTGTCGCCGCCCGGCAGGTTGTTCTTCTTCACGTAGGCCATCCACTTGTCGATGAAGGCCTTGTTGGTCGGGTTGTCGATCGACTCGAAGTAGTTCCAGGCGGCCAGCTGGCCGACCAGCGGCTTGGTGTCGACGCCGCGCAGCTCTTCCTCGCCGACCGAGAACGCCACCACCGGGATGTCGGTGGCCTTGATGCCCTGGTTGCCCAGCTCCTTGTAGAAGGGAACGTTCGAGTCGCCGTTGATGGTCGAGACGACCGCGGTGCGCTTGCCGGCCGCGAACTTCTTCACGTCGGCGACGATGGTCTGGTAGTCGCTGTGACCGAACGGGGTGTACTTCTCCATGATGTCGTCGTCGGCGACGCCCTTCGAATGAAGGAAGTAGCGCAGGATCTTGTTGGTGGTGCGCGGGTAGACGTAGTCGGTGCCCAGCAGCACCCAGCGCTTGGCGTTGCCGCCCTTCTTGCTCATCAGGTACTCGACGGCCGGAATGGCCTGCTGGTTCGGAGCGGCGCCCGTGTAGAACACGTTCCAGGACGACTCTTCGCCCTCGTACTGCACGGGGTAGAACAGCAGGCCGTTCAGCTCCTCGAACACCGGCAGCACCGACTTGCGGGAGACCGACGTCCAGCAGCCGAACGTCACGGCGACGTGCTGGTTCTGGATCAGGTCACGCGCCTTCTCGGCGAACAGTGGCCAGTTGGAGGCCGGGTCGACCACCACCGGCTCCAGCTTGCGGCCCAGCACGCCGCCTGCCTCGTTGATCTCGTCGATCGTCATCAGGGCCACGTCCTTCAGCGACGTCTCGCTGATGGCCATCGTGCCCGACAGCGAGTGCAGGATGCCGACCTTGATCGGCCCCTTGTCATCCGCGGGCGGCGCGGCCGGGGCGGCGGGCGCCGCGGGGGCGGCCGGCGCCGCGGGGGCGGCGGCGGGTTTCGGTTCTTCTTTCTCGCAGGCGCCGAACGTGGAAGCACCCAACAACAACAAGCTTGAAAGCGCGTACCGTCGAATCATCGTGAGGTTCTTCCCTTGGTCCAGCATGCTCGTCCTAGTCTCGTGATCCGGATGCAGGCAGTTCCGGGTGGACACGTGTCGACGTGTCCTCGCCGGACGCGAGAACGACTCACTGGGATCACGCATTCACCGAGTCGTTATCGAGTGGTAACGGACATTACCCAGTCGACATGAACAACATGTTTCCTGGTCGTAAGTCTTGCGTTAATTCGACGTCGGGATTTCGGGCGGGGCCTTTCGCCAGAGCCCGTCGCGCGCCACGGCGCGGCGCCGTCTAGGTCGAGACCGGTAAGGCCGAGCGCGCGGAGGCGCGGCGAAAGGCGCGCCAGCCCCCGTAGGACGAGATGTCCTCGGCATCAGCCAGCGCATGAGTCTCGCACAGGAAGCCGCTGACAACGTCGCCGTCCTCCAGCTGCAACTTGCCGATGCCCAGCGGGGCGGGGATGGCCGCCACGAACGTCCCGAACGCCGCGGCAGGCAGCGCCCACACCTCGAGCTCGATCGCCACGCCGCCGCTCGGAACCCGCACCAGCCCAGGCTTCGGGGGGACCGTTCCCGGCAAGGCGTACAGCCGGTACTGCGCCGCGGTCCGACAGCTGCGCAGCAGCGTTCCCCCTGCCGACGTCAGCTGAGGATTCAGCGGTTCCCCGGACAGATGCGCGCCCACGACCGCGATGGGGATCAGGGAAGGCGCCGGGGCCGCCGCCAGCGGGAGCAGCGGCGGCGGAAGCGGCAACTCCGTGGCGCCCACGCGCGTGGCCATGGCCCGATGCAGGCGTGTGGCGTACCCCGCCAGCAGGGCGTCGCTGCCCCACGGTCCCATCAAGGTCACGCCCGCGGGCAATCCGTCGTCACGCCAGCCGGCGGGGACGGCGACGGCCGCCAGGTCCAGCAAGTTGACGAAGGTCGTGTAACGGCCCAGGACGCTGTTCAGCCGGAGCGGCTCACGGCGCACCGCCTCGATCGAGGGGATGGTCGGCGCGGTGGGCAGCAGCAGGAAGTCCATCGCGGTCCACAGCGCCGCGACCTGACGGCGCAGCATGATCAGGCGGGCCTCGGCGGCGAACGTGGCGTCCGCCTTGCGCGTCGTCGCTCCCTCCATGATGGCGCGGATGGGTGCCAGCAGCGCCTCGGGCTGTTCGGCCAGCAAGCGGCCGGCGGCCTCCAGCCGCTGCGCCACGAACGGCCCCTCGTACAGCATCAGCCCGGCCTCGAGGAAGGGCGACAGGTCGAACTCGACGGCCGTGCCACCGTCCCTGACCGCCCGCTCGATGGCGCGTGAGTAGGCGTCGGCCATGGCGACGTCGCCCTGGAATTCGCGCTGGGCCGGCGCCAGCACCCCGAAGCGAAAGGCCGGGCGCGGCGCGTGCGGCGCGAACGGGACACCGTCCGCGCCCGGGCGCGAGTAGGGGTCGGAGGGGTGGAAGCCGCGCGCCAGCTCGGCCACCGCGGCGGCGTCCTCACAGGTCGCGGCGAACACCGATACACAATCGAGGGACCGGCACGCCGGCACCACCCCGGCGGTCGTCAACACGCCCGGGCTGGGCTTCAGGCCGACCACGTTGTTGAAGGCCGCGGGGACGCGTCCCGAGCCCGCCGTGTCCGTCCCCAGCGTGAACGAGACCTGGCCGAGCGCCACGGCCAGGGCGGAACCGGAGCTCGAACCACCCGACACCAGACCGGGGTCGAACGCATTGCCGGGGACGCCGTAGGGCGATCTGACGCCCACCAGGCCGGTGGCGAACTGATCCAGGTTCGTCTTGCCGATGACCAGCGCGCCGGCGGCCACCAGCTTCTCCACCACCGTCGCGGAGGCGCCCGGCTGGTACGAGAACGCTGGACAGGCGGCGGTGGTGGCGAAGCCGGCGACGTCGATGTTGTCCTTCACGCCGAAGGGCACGCCGTAAAGGGGCAGGCGCTCGCCGGCGGCGCGCCTCGCTTCGAGCGCGCGCGCCGCCGCCAGCAGGGCGTCCTGCGGAGCGACGGAGATCCAGATGCCGTCGTTTCCTGGCCCGTGCCGTCGCGCCCCGATGCGCCGGAGCACCGCCTGGACGACGTCCGCGGGGGTGACGGTGCCGCCGGCGTACAGCCGCGCCAGGGTTCCCAGATCCAGACCGGCGTCCAGCAGCGGCTCCGGGAAGCCCCGGTCGATGCGCCGGGGCGGCGTCGCGGTCGTCATGCGCGCCAGGATGCCGAACGCCTGGGACGTCCACAAGCGCAGGCAAGGGCGAAATCCCGAAAGTTACGACGAATTACGTTGTCGGAAAACTGCCGGAAACCCGGCGCATCTTAGAAGGTTCCAATGATTACATTCTCTTCCGGCCGATCTCCCACTCTTGCTCGATCCTTTGTCCCACCGCTCGTCAACCGTCGCTCGTTCGTGCTCGCTGCCCTTGCTCTGGCCGTGCCCGCTGCGCTCGCCTCGTCGGCAGCCCGCGCCGCCGACCCGCTGACCGTCGGCTTCATCTACGTCGGTCCCAAGACCGACTTCGGCTACAACCAGGCCCACGCCCAGGGCGCGGCCTCGCTGGCCAAGATGCCCGGCATCAAGGTGCGCGAGGAGGAGATGGTCCCCGAGACGGCCGCCGTCCAGAAGACCATGGAGTCGATGATCAACCTGGACGGCGCCAAGCTGCTGTTCCCCACGTCGTTCGGCTACTTCGACCCGCACATCCTGAAGATGGCGGCCAAGTATCCGAACGTGACGTTCCTGCATTGCGGCGGCCTGTATGTCGAGGGCAAGCACCCGAAGAACGTGGGCAGCTACTTCGGCTACATCGACGAGGCGCAGTACGTCTCCGGCATCGTGGCGGCGCTGAGCACGAAGTCCAACAAGCTGGGCTTCATCGCCGCCAAGCCGATCCCGCAGGTCCTCCGCAACATCAACTCGTACACGCTGGGCGCGCGTTCGGTGAACCCGAAGGCGACCGTGACGGTGATCTTCACCGGTGACTGGTCGATGCCGGTGAAGGAGGCCGAGGCCGCGAACAGCCTGATCGATCAGGGCGTGGACGCGCTGACCTATCACGTCGATTCGCCGAAGGTGATCGCCGAGCTGGCCGAGCGCCGCGGCGTCATGGTCACCGGCTATCACGCCAGCCAGGCCGCGCTGGCGCCCAAGGGCTACCTGACCGGCGCCGAGTGGAACTGGGGCAAGGTCTACGGCGACTACCTGAGCTGGATCCAGGCCGGCAAGTCCTATCCCCATCTGCTGCGCGGCGGCCTGAAGGAGGGCTTCGTGAAGATGTCGCCCTACGGCAAGGCGGTTTCGGCCGAGGCGAAGAAGAAGGCGGACGCGGCCAAGGCGAAGTTCATGGCCGGCACCATGGTCATCTACAAGGGCCCCCTGAAGGACAACACCGGCAAGGAGATCATCCCCGCCGGCGTCGAGCACAAGCAGACCGACATCGCGCTGGAGAGCATGAACTACCTGGTGGAGGGCGTCGTCGGAAAGACGCAGTAAACCGGCGCAGGGGGCTGCGCCCCCCACGTGACCCCCGGGCACGGATGAGTAGGGCCCGGAGTTTTCAACGATCCACATCTCCGGCGGGCGAACCCGCCTCCGAGCCCACCCACGAACGACAGAAGAACGAAGAGAAGAAACGAGCGGAAGAAGAAATGACGAATGAGCGTGGCTAGCACATTTGGCGGGGCGGCCGTGGTGGCGCCCGAGAAGGCGGAACTCGGGGACGGCGCGCGGAGGGCGTGGGCAGCGGTCCGCGCGCCCGTGGCGGCGTTCGCGGGGACAGTGCTGGTGTTCGGGCTGTTCATGGCAATCATCGGCCGCAATCCCCTCGCGGTGTACGGCCAGATGTTCAAGGGCTCGTTCGGGACCTGGTTCTCTTTCCAGAACACGTTGCTGCGGGCGGCGCCGTTCATGTTGACGGCGCTGGCCACCGCCCTGCCCGGCCGGCTGGGGCTGGTGGTGCTGGGGGGTGAGGGCGCGATGGTGCTGGGGGGACTGGTGGCCGCCATCGCCGGGCTGGCGGCTAAGAATCATGGTCACGGGCCCCTCACGGTGGCCGCCTGGATGCTGACCGCCGGCAGCGTGGCCGGCGGTCTGTGGATCGCGCTGGCGGGCGCGCTGCGCGCCTATCGCGGCGTGAACGAGACCATCGCCACGCTGCTGCTGAACTACATCGCGATCGCGCTGCTGAATCACTTCGTGGAGGGGCCGCTGCGCGATCCCGCCAGTCTGAACAAGCCGTCGACCACGCCCATCGGCGACGAGAACATGATCGGCAACTTCCCGGGATTGGATGTCCATTGGGGCATCGCCTGGGGCGTGGGCGCCTGTCTGCTGGGCTGGTTCCTCATGAACCGGACGCTGTTCGGGTTCTCGGCCCGCATGATCGGCGGCAACGTGCGGGCCGCCCTCTTGAACGGTCTGCCCGTGGCGCGGCTGATCGTCATCGTGACCTTCCTGGCCGGGGTCTGCGCCGGGCTGGCCGGCTCGATCGAGGTGGCGGCCATTCACGGCACGGCGAATGCCTCGCTGATCACCGGCTACGGCTACACGGGGGTGCTGGTCGCGTTCATCGCCCGGCAAAACCCGCTGGCGGTGATCCCCGTGTCCATCATCATCGGCGGCATCAGCGCCAGCGGCGGGTTGCTGCAGCGCGGGTTCGATCTGCCCGACGCCACGGTGAACGTGTTGCAGGGGATCCTGTTCATCGCCATCCTGCTGTCCGAGACGCTGAACGCCCGCGCCGGCGCGCGGCGCAAGCGCGTGGTCCCCGCCGCCTCGGCCCCCTCCGGAAACACGGCGGTGCCGGCGTGAGCGCGGCCGCGACCGGGGTGGCGCTGGCCGTGCTGGGCGGCTCGATCCGCGTCAGCACGCCCTTTCTCTTCGTCAGCCTGGGCGAGTGCCTGACCGAGAAGAGCGGGCGCGTGAACCTGGGCCTCGAGGGGACGCTGGTGATGGGCGCGATGAGCGGCTACGGCGTCGCCTACCTGACCCACTCGCCCTGGCTGGGCATCTTCGCCGCCGGGCTGGTGGGCAGCATCCTGGGCGCCGTGCACGCCCTGCTGTGCGCGCGGCCGCGCGTGAACGACGTGGCCGTCGGCATCGCCATGATGCTGTTCGGGGTGGGCCTGGCCTTCTTCATCGGCAAGCCGCTGATCGACGCCACCACGCCGCACCTGCCGGCGCTGTCGCTGGGCTGGTGGAGCGATTCGCCGGCCCTGAAGTCGGCGCTGCAGATCAACGCGCTGTTCGTGCTGGGCCTGGTGGTGACGGCCGGCGTGGTGGTGCTGCTGAAGCGCACGCGCTGGGGCCTGGTGCTGCGCACCGTGGGCGAAAGCGCCGACTCCGCGCGCGCCATGGGTTACGACGTGAACCGGGTGCGGCTGATCGCCACCGTGGCGGGCGGCTTCCTGGGCGGCATCGGCGGCTCGTTCCTGTCGCTCTATTACCCGGGCGGTTGGGGCGAGGGGCTGTCGAGCGGTCAGGGGTTGATGGCGGTGGCGCTGGTCATCTTCGCGCGCTGGGACCCCGTCCGCTGCCTGCTGGCCTCGCTGCTGTTCGGCGGCGCCAGCGCGCTGGGCCCGGCCCTGCAGTCCGTGGGCTTCACCTCCGGATACTACCTGTTCAACGCCGCGCCCTACGTCTTGACCCTGGTCATCATCGTGGCCACCAGCTCGCCCGATCGGGCGCTGGCCGGACAACCGGCGGAGCTGCGGGTGGCGCGCTGACCATGAGGAAACGCCTGCTGCATCCCGGAAAGGCAAGGACATCGCCATGACCCAAGGAACCTTCGTCCCCGCCGAACCCTACGCCTGGCCGTGGAACGGCGACCTGCGGCGCGAGAACACCGCGCTGGTCGTCATCGACATGCAGACCGACTTCTGCGGCAAGGGCGGTTACATCGACCTGCTGGGCTACGACATCTCCCTGACCCGCGCCTGCATCGAGCCGATCAAGCGGCTGATGACCCGGATGCGGGCCGGCGGCTATCCCATCTTCCACACGCGTGAAGGACACCGCCCCGACCTCGCCGATCTGCCGGCGAACAAGCGCTGGCGGTCGCGCCAGACGCCGGGCAACCCCGGGGTGGGCATCGGCGACCAGGGCCCGCAGGGGCGCATCCTGGTCCGGGGCGAGAAGGGCTGGGACATCATCCCCGAGCTTTATCCGCTGCCCGGCGAGACCATCATCGACAAGCCGGGCAAGGGCACCTTCTGCGCCACGGACTTCGACCTGATCCTGCGCCAGCGCGGCATCGCCAACATCATCCTGACCGGCATCACCACCGACGTCTGCGTGCACACGACCATGCGCGAGGCGAACGACCGCGGGTACGAGTGTCTGCTGGTCGAGGATTGCTGCGGCGCCACCGACGCCGGCAACCACGCCGCCGCCGTGAAGATGGTGAAGATGCAGAACGGCGTCTTCGGCTCCGTGTCCAGCTCGGGCCGGCTGATCGAGGCGCTGCCATGACCGTCGCCGCCAGCATCAGCAACACCGCCCCCACGCCGGTGGTGGCCGTGCCGGTGGTACCGGCGACCGCCGGACCACCCATCGTCGAGGCCGTGGGTCTGACGAAGATCTTCAACGGCGTCGCCGTGCTGGAGGACGTCTCGTTGCGCCTGCCGCTCGGCACCTTCCACGCGCTGCTGGGGGAGAACGGCGCCGGCAAGAGCACGCTGGTGAAGTGCATCATGGGCTACTACCGCGCCGAGGCGGGCCGGGTGCTGGTGCGCGGCGCCGAGGCGAAGATCAAGAATCCCCGCGACGCCGCCGCGCTGGGGATCGGCATGGTGTACCAGCACTTCACGCTGGTCGACAACATGACCGTCACGGAGAACATGGTGCTGTCGCGACGGCAGCACCCCTTCCTGTTCGACTGGGCGAAGGAGCGCCAGGACGTGAAAGCGTTCATGCAGTCGATGCCCTTCCGCCTGGACCCCGACAAGCCGGTGCGCATGCTGGCCGCCGGCGAGAAGCAGAAGCTGGAGATCCTGAAGCAGCTGTACCTGGGCAGCGCCATGATGATCCTGGACGAGCCGACGTCGGTGTCGACGCCCGACGAGGCTGACGAGGTGCTGGGCCTGCTGCAGACGATGACCCGCGCCGGGAAGCTGACCGTGCTGATGATCAGCCACAAGTTCCGCGAGGTGACGAAGTTCGCGGACGAGGTGACCATCCTGCGCCGCGGGCGCCTGGTGGGCAGCGGCCGGGTGGGCGAGCTGTCCACCGACGAGATGGCGCGGCTGATGGTGGGGGACGAGCCGCCCCGGAGCGACCGCACCCGCACCGACACCGCCGCCAAGGACACGGTCCTGCACATCGAGGGGCTGCACGCGGACGACGATCTGGGCGCGCCTGCTGTGTGCAACCTGTCCCTGCAGGTGCGCGGGGGAGAGATCGTCGGCATCGCCGGCGTCTCCGGCAACGGGCAGGAGGAGCTGGTCGAGGTGCTGGCCGGCCAGCGGCCCGCCCGCCTCGGCGACATCCGGGTGGGGGGCGCGCCGTTCCGGGCCCGGCGGCACGAGATGCGCAACCAGAAGGTGCGCTGCCTGCCCGAGGAGCCGCTGAAGAACGCCTGCGTGGCGGCCATGTCGGTCGCCGAGAACATCGGCTTCCGGAACTTCGATCGCCACCCCTTCGCGCGCATCCGGGCTCTGGTCAGCCGCCGCGCCCTGCGCAAGCACGCCCGCAAGATGATCGCCGACTACGGCATCCGCGCCCCTGGCCCGGACGCCCCCATCGGCAGCCTGTCGGGCGGCAATGTGCAGCGCGCGGTGCTGGCGCGCGAGCTGCACGACGACGTGGCCCTGCTGATCGCGGCCAACCCCTGCTTCGGCCTGGACTTCGCGGCCGTGGCAGAGATCCGGGGGCGCATCATGGACGCGCGCAACCGGGGCACGGCCGTGCTGCTGATCAGCGCCGACCTCGACGAGATCTTCCAGCTGGCGGACCGGGTGATGGTGATCAGCGAGGGGAAGATCGTGCACGAGTCGCCGGCCGCCGAGGCGGACATCCGCGTCATCGGGCGCCACATGGCGGGCCATGCCTGAATGCTCGCCTCGCCGCGGAGGCCGGCTATGATGCCTGCATGTTCGTTTCCTCGATCGTCGTTTCCCCTCGCTGCGCCGTCCCCGTGGGGCGGCAGTGAGCGCGCCCGCCTCCAACTGGGTGCTCCCCGATCTGCTGGCCCAGACGCTGCGGCCCGACTTCACCTGGTCCGAGCTGCGTCCCGGAGTGGATGAGCACCGGCTGTACGGGGACAACGACGGCAGCGGCCCCATCGCCTCGATCCTTCGCTACGCGCGGGGCGCCCGCGTCCCCTATCATCGCCACGTCGGCCATGAGCACATCTTCATCCTCTCCGGGTCCCAGCGCGACGAGCGGGGAACCTACGGCGCAGGCACGCTGGTCATCAATCAGCCCGACAGCCGACACGACGTCGTCAGCGACGAGGGTTGCACGGTCCTGGTCATCTGGGAGCGCCCCGTCACCTTCGTCGAGCGAAGCGACGCCAGCTCCCGCTGACCGCACCGGCTGGCGGGCCGCGCTGGCGCTGGGCTTCGCGCCCGACGGCGCCGGCGGTACCGCGCTGGCCGCGCGCTCGCACGTCGGGCCGCTGGTGGTGCAGCGGCCCTTCTTCCCCGAGGGCCGTGCCGTGCCGCACGTCTACCTGCTGCACCCGCCGGGAGGCCTGGTGGGCGGGGACGACCTGACCATCGACGTCTCCGTCGCTGGGGCAGCCCACGCGCTGGTGACGACGCCGGCGGCCACGAAGGTGTATCGCACGGCCGGCGCCACCGCCTCCCAGCGCCAGCGCCTGCGCGTGGAGGCGGGCGGCGCGCTGGAATGGCTGCCCCAGGAGATGATCCTGCACGACGGCTGCGCGGCCGAGCTGGCCACCGAGGTGCGCCTGGGCCCCGGAGCGCGCTTCCTGGGGGTGGACGCCCTGTGCTTCGGCCTGCCGGCCCGCGGCGAGACGTTCGCCACGGGTCGCTGCCGGCAGCGCTTCGAGGTGTGGCGCGAGGAGCCTTCGGGCGCGCTGCGGCCGGTGCTGATCGAGCGCGGGCGCTTCGACGCGGCCGATCCCGTGCACGCCGCCGCCTGGGGGCTGGGCGGCGCGCGGGTCCACGCGCTGCTGGTGGCGGCCCCGCTGCCTCCCCTGCCAGCGCTGGCCCAGCTGTTGCCCCGGCTGCGCGCCGCCGGCGAGGGGCTACCGCCCCACGACCGCGCCGGCGTGACGGTCGTTTCCCCGGGGCAGGCTGAGGGCGGCGCGCTGGTGGGTCGTTATCTGGGGGCCAGCACCGAGCGCGCGCGGCACTACCTGCAGGCGCTGTGGACCCTGCTGCGTCCGGCGCTGCTGGAGCGGCCCGCCGTCCCCCCGCGCATCTGGGCCACCTGAAGCGAACGCACCCCGCATTGCCACCCGTCACGAGGACGACCCGATGGAGCTGACCCCACGAGAGAAAGACAAGCTGCTGCTGTTCACCGCGGCGTTGCTGGCCGAGCGGCGAAAGGCGCGCGGCCTGAAGCTGAACTACCCGGAGGCGGTCGCGTACATCTCGGCGGCCATCCTGGAGGGGGCGCGTGACGGCCGCACCGTCGCCGAGTTGATGTCGGCCGGCACCCGCCTGCTGACCGCCGACGACGTCATGGACGGCATCCCGGAGCTGATCCCCGAGGTGCAGGTCGAGGCGACCTTCCCCGACGGCACCAAGCTGGTGACGGTGCATCAGCCCATCCCGCCCAGACAGATACTGGGCATCGGCGCGGTCACGCCCGCCGCGGGCACGCTGACGCTGAACGAGGGGCGTCCCACCCTGCGGCTGGAGGTGGCGAACACCGGCGACCGGCCCATCCAGGTGGGCTCGCACTATCACTTCGCCGAGACCAATCCGGCGCTGTCGTTCGATCGCGCGCAGGCGCGCGGCTTCCGCCTGGACATCGCCGCCGGTACCGCCGTCCGCTTCGAACCGGGGCAGACCCGCACCATCGACCTGGTGGCGTTCGCGGGCGAGCGCATCGTGCAGGGCTTCCGCGGCGAGGTGATGGGCAAGCTGGACGCCGGGCCGGCCCACACCACCGCGCCGGGAGCGCAGCCCGTGAAGAAAGGGAATCGCACGCCATGAGCCGCACCATCGATCGACACGCCTACGCCGAGATGTACGGTCCCACCGCCGGCGATCGGGTGCGCCTGGGGGACACCGACCTGGTCATCGAGGTGGAGCGCGACCACACGATCTACGGCGAGGAGGTGAAGTTCGGCGGCGGCAAGGTGATCCGCGACGGCATGGGCCAGAGCCAGCGCGCCGGCAGCGGCGTGGCCGACCTGGTGATCACGAACGCGCTGATCCTGGATGTGACCGGCATCGTGAAGGCCGACATCGGCATCAACGCCGGGCGCATCAGCGGCATCGGCAAGGCCGGCAACCCCGACGTGCAGCCGGGTGTGAACATCGTCATCGGTCCCGGCACCGAGATCGTCGCCGGCGAGGGGTGCATCGCCACGGCGGGCGGCATCGACACGCACATCCATTTCATCTCGCCCCAGCAGTGCGAGGACGCGCTGATGTCCGGTGTGACCACCATGCTGGGCGGCGGCACCGGCCCGGCCGCGGGCACGAACGCCACCACCTGCACGCCCGGCACCTGGAACGTGTCGCGCATGCTCCAGGCGGCCGAGGGCATCCCCATGAACCTGGGGTTCCTGGGCAAGGGAAACGCCAGCCGCCCCGAGGCGCTGGACGAGCAGATCGAGGCGGGCTGCATCGGCCTCAAGCTGCACGAGGACTGGGGGACCACGCCGGCCGCCATCGACTGTTGCCTGACGGTGGCGGAGCTGCACGACGTGCAGGTGGCCATCCACACCGACACGCTGAACGAGTCCGGCTTCGTCGAGGACACGCTGGCCGCGTTCAAGGGACGCGCCATCCACACGTACCACACCGAGGGCGCGGGCGGCGGGCATGCCCCCGACATCATCAAGGCCTGCGGCGTCCCGCACGTGCTCCCCTCGTCGACGAACCCCACCAGGCCGTACACGGTGAACACGGTGGACGAGCACCTGGACATGCTGATGGTCTGTCACCACCTGGACGCCGGCATCCCCGAGGACGTGGCCTTCGCGGAGTCGCGCATCCGGCGGGAGACCATCGCCGCCGAGGACATCCTGCACGATCTGGGCGCCATCAGCATGATGTCCAGCGACTCGCAGGCCATGGGGCGCGTGGGCGAGGTCATCACGCGCACCTGGCAGACCGCCCACAAGATGAAGCAGCAACGGGGTGCCCTGCCCGGCGACGGGGCCGCCGACAACCTGCGCGCCAAGCGTTACCTGGCGAAGTACACGATCAACCCCGCCATCACCCACGGCATCGCCCACGAGGTGGGCAGCCTGGAGGTGGGCAAGCTGGCGGACATCGTGCTGTGGAAGCCCGCCTTCTTCGGCACGAAGCCGGCCGTCATCATCAAGGGCGGCCTGATCGCGGCCGCCCCCATGGGCGATCCCAACGCGTCCATCCCCACGCCGCAGCCGGTGCACTACCGGCCCATGTTCGGCGCGCTGGGCGGCGCGCTGGCGGCCACCAACGTGACTTTCCTGTCGGCGGCGGCGCTGCTGGGCGGCGTCGGCGAGACGCTGGGCCTGCGCCGCAGGCTGGTGGCGGTGCGCGGGACACGCGGGGTGCGCAAGACCGACCTGCTGTTCAACGACGCGCTGCCGGTCATCGAGGTCGATCCCCAGACCTACGAGGTGCGGGCGGATGGCCAGCTGCTGGTGTGCGAGCCGGCCACGACGCTGCCCCTTGCCCAGAGGTACTTTCTGTTTTGAGCGACGCCGGCGAGAAGAAGACGTGGCGACTGACGCAGGTCGCGCCGGCGGGAGCGCCGGCCGCGGCCACGCTGAGGCTTGGCTTCGAGGATCGGCGTCGCAGCCGGCAGCTGGCCCGCCTGGACGACGGCCGCGAGGTGGGGCTGGATCTGCCCCGGGGCACGGTGCTGCGCGACGGTGATCGGCTGACCGGCGACGCCGGCCCCGCCCTGGTGGTGGCCGTCCGGGCCGCCCCGGAGACCCTGTCGGTCGCGCGCACCGCCGACGCCCACCTGCTGGCGCGGGCCGCCTATCACCTGGGGAACCGTCACGTGCCGCTGCAGGTGGCGCCGGACCACCTGGCCTACCAGCACGACCACGTGCTGGACGGGATGGTGCGCGCGCTGGGGCTGACGGTGACGACCGAGAGGGCGCCGTTCGAGCCAGAAGCGGGCGGGTACCGGCACGACGGCAGCGAGCGGCGTGGGCACGCCCACGGGGAGCACGGCCACCACGACCACAAGCACCCCCACGGCCCGGGGCATCACCACCACGATGACGATCGCTGACGGCGGCGCGCCTTCGCCGGGCCGGCTGGCCTTCCTGCGGCTGCTGCAGCTGGCCAGCCCTGCCCTGCCCGTCGGCGCCTTCGCCTACTCGCAAGGGCTGGAGCCGGCCGTCAGCGCCGGCGTCGTCCACGACGAGGTGAGCACCACCGGCTGGTTGCTGGGGCTGCTGGCGGGGCCGCTCGCCCACCTGGATCTGCCCGCCTTTGCCCGCCTCTATCGGGCGCATGCGGCCGGCGACGCCGAGACCGCGGCGCGCTGGAACGCCTTCTTGCTGGCCGCCCGCCCCACCAGCGAGCTGCAGGCCGAGGACCGCCATCTCGGCGGCGCGTTCGCCCGCGTGCTCGCCACGCTGGGCCTTCCCGCCCAGCCGGAGAGCGTCCTGCCGCTGACGCTGGCCGGTCAGCTCGCGCGCGCCACCGTGCACTACGGCGTCGACCTGCACACGGCCCTGGAGACGTTCGCGTTCATGTGGGCCGAAGCCCAGACCAGCGCGGCCGTGCGCCTGGTCCCCCTGGGCCAGAGCGCCGGGGTGCGCGTCCTGAGCCGGGCAGGCGCCGCCATCCCGGCGGCGGTCGAGCAGGCGCTGCTGCTCGACGATGACGAGCTGGCGGGCGCGGCGCCCGGCCTGGCGCTGCTGTCGACGGCCCACGAAACCCAGTACTCCCGTCTGTTTCGATCCTGACGTATCGAACCTGCACCCAGTTCTGCCCCGAGTCCTGCACCGATCTGTCCGCAAGGAGCAACAGCCCATGAAGAACGCATCCCACGGTCCCCTGCGGGTCGGCGTCGCCGGCCCGGTCGGCTCCGGCAAGACCGCGCTGGTCGACGCCCTGTGCAAGGCGCTGCGCGAGCGCTACGACATCGCCGTCGTCACCAACGACATCTACACCAAGGAAGACGCCCAGTTCCTGATCCGCAGCGGGGCCCTGCCCGAGGAGCGCATCGTGGGCGTCGAGACGGGCGGCTGCCCCCACACCGCCATCCGCGAGGACGCGTCGATCAACCTGGAGGCCATCGACGAGCTCTCCCGCCGCTTTCCGAAGCTGGACGTGATCCTGGTCGAGAGCGGTGGCGACAACCTGGCGGCCACCTTCAGCCCGGAGCTGGCCGACCTGTGCCTGTACGTGATCGACGTGTCCGGCGGAGACAAGATCCCACGCAAGGGCGGCCCCGGCATCACCAAGTCGGACCTGCTGGTCATCAACAAGACCGATCTGGCGCCCCACGTGGGCGCCTCGCTGGAGGTGATGGACCGCGACGCGCGCAAGCAGCGCGGCGACCGCCCCTTCGTGTTCACCAGCATCAGGAAGGGCGAAGGCCTGCAGCCGGTGGTCGACTTCATCGTTCGCCACGGCCTGCTGGGCGAACCGCCTTTGCAGCCCGTGACCTAGGGCGAAGGCTCGCTGGCCAGTCCCTGGTCATCCGCCAGCGCGCGGAGCACCTCGGCGGGCAGCGCCACGCGCACCGACAGCGCCGGATGGCGCACCAGGAACTGCACGCTGGCCGAGCGGTCGCGCGCCGCCTTCACCAGCGTCGCCACCCCGGCCGCGCCGATCGGCACCTTCAGGTAGTGCACGGCCGTGGTGGCGCCCTCCAGGACGCCCCGGGTCTCGCTGCGCGCCGGGACGATCCGTCCGTCCAGCTCCAGGGCGACCGCGTTCTCCAGACCGGCCAGCTCGGCCAGGCGGCGGTCCCGCGTGGCGCGGTCGGGAATCTCGACGAACATGGTCAGGGAGAGCTCGCCCTCCGCCGGAACCAGCTCGTTGTACGTCTCCAGCTCGTGAGCGATGCCGGCCTCGGCGATGATCCGCTCGGTGCGCAGCATCTCCTGCACCTGGAACAGCACCGTCTCGGTGTTCTCGAAGACGACCGACAGCTCCGGACACGGCTGAAAGCGGCGGCGCTTCTTCTCCTCGATCAGGCGGGCCCGGAAATGCGGCCGGATCTGCTCGTAAGCCCCCAGGTCCAGCAAGTCTCCACGCGCGACCTTCTTCACTTCGCTTCTCCTTCCACGCCGTAGGCCCGGGCCAGCGCCTCCACCGGGTGCAGGACGGTGGTCTTCGTCTCCTTGCGCAGGCGCAACGCCGACAGGGTGCAGTCCGTCACCACCAGCGCCTCGGGCTCGCGGTTCACCTCGTTCACCAGCTTCTGGGCGTACCGGCGGCCCATCTCGTAGTTCACGGCCTTCATGCCCCAGGTGCCGTCGACGGCGGAGCACTGCTCGACCAGCCGCACCTCGGTGTCAGGGACCTGCGCCAGCAGCCGCATCCCGGGAAACGCGATCTTCTGGGCCCGCAGGTGACAGGCGGCGTGATAGGTGACGTTGCCCAGCGGGTGCTTGAAGTCCTTCTTCAGCGCCTTCTTCTTGCGTAGACCGTCCAGGAACTCCATCAGATCCAGGGTGGCGGCGGCCACGGCCCGCGTCTCGGGGCGGTCGTGGTAAACGGCCCATTCCTTCTTGATCGTGTAGCCGCAGGTGGGGGCCGGCACGACGATGGTCTTGCCCGCCTTCACGTGCGGCCACAGGACGGCCACGTTCGCCTCGACCTTGGCGCGCATCGCGGCGACGTCGCCGCCGTCCAGGTTGGGCATCCCGCAGCAGACCTCGCCCTCGGGCCGGATGACCCGGTAGCCCTGATGCTCGAGCACCCGCACCGCCGCCTGCGGCACGCTGGTCTCGTTGTAGTCTCCCGTGCACGTCGAGAAGATCACCACCTCGCCCGCGCTCCCCGCCTCGGGCGCCGGCCGGTGGCGCGCCAGCCACTTCGGGAACGGCACCGCCTCGAACCGGGGCAGCGGGAATTCAGCCGAGATGCCGGTCGTGACCTCTTGGACCTTGCGCGCCAGGCGGTTCGCGCTGATCAGGTTGCTGAGCGGCGCCTTCAGGCCCCCGCCCAGCTTGCCCAGCGTGCCCGGCTCGCCCAGCAGCTGATCGACCAGGGCCACGCCTTCGCTGCGGGCCCGCTGGGCCTTCTCGCGCGCCATCAGGCGGGGGAAGTCCAGCAGCTCCGACGCGCCCTCGTCGGCGGTGTAGGGGCACTTGATGTAGCACAGCTTGCACTGCCAGCAGAGATCACTGACCAGCCGCAGATCGTCGAGCGTGGTCTTCTCCGCCCCCTCGGCCCGGTTGTTCTCGATGTCGCGGTCCACCGCGGCGAACAGCGCCGGGAAGGACCCGCAGTAGCCGACGCACATGCGGCACTCGTGACAGACCTGGAACACGCGCTTCGCCTCGCCCCGCAGGTCGGCGGCGTCCCAGTAGCGGGCGTCGTCAGGGCTGGTGGCGGGCGGACTGACCGGGCGGCGAGGGATGACTGACATGAGGTGGGTTCCGTTTGGGCTCTCCGGAGGAAGATCAGGAAATGAAAGACAGGACGGGGACGGCACGCGACGAAGGACCACCGCGAAATGCTCCGTCGTTCACGCTTCCTGGATTCGTCCCCTGTTTTTCCTCCGGAGCGATCCCGCTCGAAGCTCAGTCCAGGCTCTGGGCGGCCTTCGAGAAGCGTCCGGCGTGCGACTTCTCGGCCTTGGCCAGCGTCTCGAACCACTCGGCGATGTCGTCGAAGCCCTCCTCGCGGGCCTCCTTCGCGAACCCGGGGTACATCGTCTCGTACTCGTGGGTCTCGCCGGCCGTGGCGGCCTTCAGGTTCTTCAGCGTGTTGCCAATGGGCAGCCCCGTCGCCGGGTCGCCGACCTGCTTCAGGTAGTCGAGGTGGCCGTGCGCGTGGCCGGTCTCGCCGTCGGCGGTGTCCTTGAACAGACCGGCGACCTCCGGGTAGCCCTCGACGTCGGCGACCTTGGCGAAGTACAGGTAACGCCGGTTCGCCTGCGACTCGCCGGCGAAGGCATCCTTCAGGTTCTGGTGGGTCTTGGTACCGTTCAGGCTCTTGCTCATGACTGCGTTTCCTTTCTGTTGGCTGGTTGGCGCGACGGACGGGGACGGCGCGAGGACCGCGTCCCGTCGTCACTGCGGGGAGGGGCGCCGGCCTGGGCCGGGGCCTGGGAACATTCGCGACAAAGCCCCCGGAAGATCTGCTCCACGACGCGCACGGTGAACCCGGGCGACGTCCGCGCCAGCGCGCGCGGCGCGGCCCGCGCGCGCGAGGGGACCGGCTCCAGGACGTCACGCACGGCGCCGCAGCGATCGCACACCACATGGTCGTGCGGATGCATGTTGGGATCGAACCGCGTCGAGCCGGGCGCCAGCGCCAGCGAGGTCCCCAGCCCGGCCGCGCACAGCGCCGCCAGCGTGTTGTAGACGGTCGCGAAGGACATGGTGGGCATGCTGGGGCGCAGGCGATCGAACAGCTCCTGCGCCGAGGGGTGGGACTCGTCTGCCGCCACCTCGCGCACGATGGCCATGCGCTGCGGGGTCATCTTCAGCCCCGCGGTGCGCACCCGCGCCAGCAGGGTCAGGACGGCGCCGTCATCGCCCTGCCCCGCCGCGGTCCGTGCCGGTCCTGCCCGTAGCATGAAAGGACTTCTTATTAAGAAAACTTCTAAATTGCAAGCCGTCGCCGCTCGCCGCCGGCGCGGGGCGGTTCAGGCGCGCGGCTGGGCCAGCGCCGCGTCGATGGCGCTGGTCAATTCGCGATCATCCGGCGCCACCTTGCTCGAGAACGCCTTGATGAGCTTGCCGTCGCGGCCCACCAGGTACTTGTGGAAGTTCCACTTTGGCTCACCGCCGTCCTGCGCCAGCCAGGCGAAGACCGGTGACTGACCGGGGCCCTTCGTCTTCACCTTTTCGAACAGGGGGAACTTCACCTGAAACCGCGTGCCGCAGAAGGCGGCGATCTCCTCCGCGGTGCCAGGCTCCTGGCCGCCGAAGTCATTCGAGGGAAAACCCAGCACCGCGAAGCCCTCTCCGCGTCGCGCCTCGTACAGCTTCTCCAGCCCGTCGTACTGCGGCGTGTACCCGCACTGCGAGGCGGTGTTGACGACCAGGACCACCTGTCCCCGGTACTGGGACAGCGGCTGGGGCTGACCGTCGAGGCGATTGGCAGACAGATCGAAGAATGACATCGAACGCTCCTTCCGGATGAACGTCGCCGAAATCGTCGGCGCGCGAAACGCCCACAATGTACGTCGCGCGCGGCGCAAAGGCCGCCCCTGTCTTCTTCGCTGGTCACGTCCTTTTTCGAACGGTTCGCGCGCGCGGGCGCCACTTCAGAAGAGGCGTGGCATTTCAGTCCGCTTCGGCGGCCGTCGATGCACATTCCGCCCGATGCCCTTCGTATGCGAGCGGTCCGTCGCCAGCGCACCCGGCCGCTCATGTCGGATGGTGCCGGCCCTGGCCTTACATTTCCCAAATTCGCCGTGTGTCCCGTTACTAATTTGTCCACAGTTGCTCGCAACGGCTGATACAATGAACCCGCTGCTTCTCCGCCCCGCCGAGGAGATGTGATGAGACGCTTCCCCCTTCTCTGGATGTCCCTGGCATCGCTGGCGCTGGCCGTCGGGCTGTATGGCTGCGAGACGCCCGAAGCGTTCCACATTGCCGGCGACGGTAGCCTGCTGGCCAGCGGCACCGGCGGCTTCGACGTCACGCCGGCCGGCGGCGCGGTCGGCACCGGGGGCCTGCCCGCTTCGGGCGGCGTGACCGGCTCCGGCGGCTTCATGCTGGCCACGGGCGGCACCACTGTTCTGGGGACGGGCGGCGCGGGTGGTCGCGTGTCGACGGGCGGCGCCCCCGGCGGTCATGCAGGCAGCGGCAGTGGCGGCACCGCCGGTCGAGGCACGGGCGGTGTTCCCGCCACGGGCGGCACGCCCGCCGGCGGCAGCGTCGGCAGCGGTGGCCGCGCGATGGGCGGCAGCATCGGCAGCGGCGGCGTCACCCCGGGAACGGGCGGCAGCGGCGCCAGCGGCGGACACGGGGCGGCCGGTGGCTCGCCGGGCATGGGCGGCAGCGCCGGCGGAGCCGTGGGCACCGGTCCCTGCGCCGGCCTCTGCACGCCAGCGACGGACTTCAAGTTCAGCTCGGGCACGACGTACTCCTCGCCGAACCTGGGCACCACCGCGATCTGCTACCAGGTCACCACCGCGCTGACCATCCAGGGCGGCGGTTGCAGCAACTGCACGGTCTCGTCGCCGGCGCGCACCGTCAAGATCAACGGCACCACGGTGCCGAACAACGGCAACTGGTCCAGCCTGCCGGCCAAGGTCAACGGCGGCTATTGCGTTCAGATCACGGCAGGCAGCCCCGACTACACCACGTTCTATACGTTCTGAAAGGTTCTTCGTGCCGCGGGCCTGGGACGTGACTCCCGACTGACCGGTTCGTCGTGACGCCGGCCGGTCCCGGTCCCCCACGACCGTGCCTTTGGAAGGCGCGGTCGTGGAATGGCACCCTGGCCAGCTCGCCGTCGCGACCGGCTTGACCTGCTTTCTGGGCCTGGCCTCACTGAGCGGATGATGAAGCTCATCCGCACCCGTCTCTCTGTTCTTCTAGGCGCTGTCGCGCTGGCCTCGTGTCAGAACGAGCCATCATCGGGCGCGGGAGCGGACGCGTCGGCCAGCGGCGGAAGCACGCAGCAACCGGGTACGGGTGGCGTCGGCGCGACGCCCGGCACGGGCGGGGCGCCGGGCACCGGCGGTGTGGCGTCGAGCGCGGGCACCGGAGGCACCACCGCCTCGGGCGGCGTTCCTGGTTCGGGGTCGGGCGCGACCCCTGGCTCGGGCGGCGCCTCCACCAGCAGCGGCGGCACGGGAAGCGCAACCAGCGGCGGGCGTTCCGGGCAGGCGGGCGGTTCGAGCGGCAGCCAGGGCGCGTCCTCGGGCGGGCGCAGCGGCACGGGCGGCGTCAGCAGCGGCGGCGTTCCTGGCTCGGCTGGCGCCTCCGGTCGCGGAGGGGGCGCCGGCACCGGCCGCGCCGGGAGCAGCGGGTCGACGGGCGGCGGAGGGGTATCAGCGACGGCGAGCGCGGGCCCCCCCGAGACCAGACCGCTCGGCTACGGTCAAAACACCACCGGCGGCGGCTCGGCGCCCGCGGTCCAGGCCGCCTCTCTGGCCGAGGTGCAGGCGTTGATCGACGGCTATTCGGGCAGCGGCGGCCTCACCATCCAGTTCACGGGACACTTCGACTTTGCCAGCATCCCCGACCCTTGCACCCAGTGGCAGCTGCCGGCGCAGATCCTGGAGATCAAGAAGAAGAACGACATCACGCTGATCGGCGCCGACGGCTCCGCCGCCAACTTCGGCGTCCACATCGCCTCGTCGTCGAGCAACATCATCGTCCGCAACATGACCTTCGGGCTGCTGCCGGGCGGCGACGCCGCGGACGCGATCAGCCTGGAAGGGATGAGCGGGGGCTTCCCCACCGACGTGTGGATCGACCACAACGAGCTCTTCAGCTCGATGGCGACCTGCTCCGGCGCGGGCGACTCCTCGTTCGACGGCCTGGTCGACATGAAGAAGGGCGCGGACAGGGTCACCGTTTCGTACAACTACCTGCACGACCATCACAAGGTCAGCCTGAACGGGTACAGCGACTCCGACACGGCCGTCCGGCACGTCACCTTCCATCACAACGTCTTCCAGAAGGTCGGCTCGCGCACGCCGCTTCAGCGGGGCGGTTACAGTCACCTGCTGAACAACGTCTTCGACACCATCGACACGTCCGGGATCAACGTCCGCATGAACGGCTACACCCTGGTCGAGGGCAATTCCTTCTCGAACGTGGAGAACCCCCTCACCTCGCGCGACAGCTCCGCGATCGGGTTCTGGGACCTTCGAAGCAACAACAACGTCACCTCGCCCGCCGACTTCGCCACCTTCGGGATCACCTGGGCGCCCAGCTCGTCGACTCCTACCGCGGACGCCACCGACTGGAAGACGTCCGCGGCTTACCCGGTGGCGCTCGGATACACGTATGCAGTCGACGACGCAGCCTGTGTCCGCGCCGGCCTCAGCAAGGTCGCGGGCGCGGGCAAGGGGCTGGCCACGCTCAGGTGTAAGTAGCCGGCGAGAAGGGCCAGGTGCGTCGCCCCGCGCCTAGTCGGGAAGCCCGGGGATGCCGAGCGTCACCGCGGACACCGACCCGCGCGTGGTCATGTACAGGGTCTTTCGGTCGGCGCCGCCGAACGTGCAGTTCGAGGTGTTCCCGGTGGGGATCAACCCGATGTACGTGCCGGCGGCCGAGTAGACCTCGACGCCCGCGCTGGTCCCCGCGTAAAGGTTCCCCGCGCAGTCCGTGCACATGCCGTCGACCGTGTCGTTCATGGCCGTGATCCAGGTCTTGTCGGTGTCGGTCATCACCGTGCCGTCTGCCGCCAGCGCCATGGTGTGGATCTGCTTGTTGCCCACGTCGCCGACGATCAGCGTGTTCTCGTCCGCCGACAACTCGATGCCGTTGGGCCGGCTCACCTGCTTCATGGGGCCGGTCAGCTTGTTGGCCTTCGAGTACCAGTAGAAGCCTGTGTCCGGATCGGTGAAGTAGATGTTGCCGTCACTGCGCACGATCACGTCGTTGGGCTTGTAGTTCCCGGGGGGCACCACCACCGTGGTCGTGGCCGGGTTTGCCGGATCCAGGCGGTACAGCTGCTTCATGGCCTGGTCGGTCACGATGATCTTGTCGTCGTTGTCCAGGGCCAGTCCGTTGCTGCCACTCATGTTCTTCAGGACCTGCGGCGACATTCCCGGCGTCAGCTGCCACAGCCGCTCGGGTGAGACGTTGTCCGAGAACACCAGCAGGTTCTTGCTGGCGATCCAGACCGGCCCCTCGACGAACGAGAAGTAGTTCGGATTGGTCGCACTGTCGGGCTTGATCATGGTGACGGCGCCCATGCCGGTCAGCGGGTTCGCTGGATAGCTGGCGGCCGCCGCCGGATTGCACACGAACTTGGCGGACGCGCCGCCGTGAAGGGTGACGGGCGCGCCGCCGGTGCCGGGCGTCGTCCCGCCAGCGCCGCCTCCGGCCGTGCCGCCGCCGCCGCTGCCTCCGGTGGCCGCGCCGCCGCTCGCCGAGCCGCCCGTGGCGCTGCCGCCGCTGCCACCGTTTCCGCCTCTGGCGCTGCCGCCGCTGCCGCCGTTCCCGCCGCTGGCGCTGCCGCCGCTGGCGTGGCCGCCTGTCGCGGCGCCGCCGCTGGCCGAGCCGCCGCTGGCCGAGCCGCCGCTGCCCAGCGCCCCGCCGCTGCCCAGCGTGCCGCCGCTACCGGCCCCGCCCGTGCCCATTCCGCCGCTTCCCGTGCCGCCGCTACCGCTGGCGTGGCCGCCGCTGGCGCTGCCACCGCTGGCCCCACTGGTTCCCCCGCTGCCGGCCGGGGACCCGCCCGAACCACCGCACGACGCCACCAGCCCGCAGGCCAGCAACGCCGTGACGGCCGAAAGACGGCGTGAGGTCAGCACGCCTACCACTTCGCCCGCTTCGCCAGATCCAGGGCGCGCTCCTGCCAGAAGTCGCCCGCCTTGGGACCGCCGTTGCAAGTGCCGTCCGACTCGCCCGGCTTCTTGATCCACAGGAACGCATCGCACAGCGGCTCCTTCGTGTCGCTGGTGGGCGGCGAGCCCAGCGCCATGCCGTCCGGGTTGCACCAGGCCGCCTCGGTGTCACCCTCGACCTTGGGGCCGCCGTTGCCGTTGCGGCTGGTGTCGATGACGAAGTGCTTGCCCCCCAGCGCCGCCGACAGCTTCTTGCCGTAGGCCATGCACTCGTCGGTCGACTTGTAGTTCGACACGTTCAGCGAGAAGCCGTCCGCCTCATCGATCCCGGCCGCCTTCAGGCGCGCCGCCATCTCGTCGACCGGCACCCAGCCCGGGTGTCCCGCGTCCATGTAGACCCAGGTGTTCGCCCAGGACTCGAGGGTGTGCACCGCGAACTTCACCAGCTCGATGCGCTCCTTCTGGGCGGCCTCGGACAGGCAGCCTTCCTTCTTCAGCAAGGGCAGCGCGTCCGGCTCGAGGACGACGGCCGCCTTGCGGTCACCGATGCCGCGCGCGAAGTCGCTGATCCACTGCTTGTAGTCCTCGGCCTTGTTGGCACCGCCCGCCGAGTACTGACCACAGTCGCGGTTGGGAATGTTGTAGGCCACGAAGAACGGCAGGTCGCCGTTCTTCTGCAACAGGTTGACCCGCTTGAACATCCAGTTCCCCACGAAGGGCGTCCACTGCCCCACCCAGTCGGCGCCGCCGTGCTCGGCGATCTTCTCCATCAGGGCCCCCGCCTCCGGGTCGGTCTTCTTCAGCTTGATGGCGCGCACGTGGGCCTGCCCGTACGGATCCACCCACCACTTGGCCCCCACGAAGGGGTTGTCGCCCGCCTTGTGGTGGGGCTCGGTCGACTTTTCCGGCAGCTTGGGGGCGTTCGGATCCGCCCCGGGGGCCGCCTCGGCGGCCGGCTTCTGGGGGGAACCACAGGACATCAGAGACACCGAAACCGCCAGGGCGACGAAGCCGCCCACAGGACCGCGCTGCATAAGGAATCCTCCGTTGACTGTGACGATGTGAACGACGGGAAAAAGGAGCCGAGGACCCATCCCATAACACACTGTCCTGCGCAGGCAGAATCAGGTGGGGACCAGGTGGTGAAACCTGCCACTCCGCGTCGAATCGGGTTCTCGATCGGCCCGGGGCGGCCGTTATAGTCAGGTCCGTCCTTTCCAGAGTTACATGGCCACCATGGAGGCTCAGCTATCGTGAAGTACCCGGAATCACGCTCCGACCTATCTTCTTTCTCGTCCCCTGCTCCGCGCGCCCGCCGCTCGCCCGGCGCCGGGCTTTCCCTGCGTCTGGCGGTCGCCCTGGCGGTGACCGCCGGCGCGAGCTGCGCCAAGGTCGACCAGGCCCCCAGCACCATGGGCACCGGGGGCGCTCACCTGCCGGGCCTCGGCTCGGGCGGGGGCTCGGGGTCTGGCTCGGGCGGCTCGGGCGCGCTCGACGCCGGCCCGCCCGAGACGGGCGGCGTGGACAAGTTCGCCGCCGACATGAAGACGTGCACGGACGTCATGTACACGTTCACGCCCATGATCCCCACGGTCACGCTGCTGGTCGATCGCTCGGGCAGCATGTTCCATTGCCTCAGCGGGAACACGGGCGACGCGGTCTGCGCCGACATGACCAACACCAGCTGGTACAACCTGAAGATGGCGATCGAGTCGGTGATCACCGAGCTCGACGCGCAGGTCCGGTTCGGGTTCCAGACGGTCTGGGGCACCAATCCCCAGGGGGGCGGCATGTGCCCGTCGTTGCAGGGCATGGCGACCAACGCCGTCCCGCCCGCCCTGAACAACGCCGCCACCATCAAGGCCATGTACGACGGCCTGACGTTTCCGCCCAACAGCACCCAGCTGGGCATGAAGTTCGAGTCGCCCGCCAGCGAATCGATCCAGGTGGCCAGCAAGGCCCTGCAGGCGGACACCACCCCGGGCAGCAAGTACATCATCTTCCTGACCGACGGCCAGCCGGACTACTGCGACGACTCCAACTCGCTGTGCGCCCCTGACTCGGTGGTGTACCAGCTGCAGACGGCCGCCACCGCCGGCATCAAGACCATCGTGTTCGGCGTGCAGACGTCGCTGTTCGATCTGGCGCCCGGCGTGCTGCAGGCATTCGCCAACGCCGGGGCCGGCGAGCCCACGCTGGCTCCCGTCAAGGCGGGCGGGACCGCGAACGACTTTTACGATCAGTGCAGCGGCATCACCGGGTGGGCGGCCGATCTGACCGCCTCGGGCAAGCCGAACATGCGAGGCAGCACCCTCGGCACCTACTCGACGACGATGGGTCCCACCACGCCCTACCAGCCGAGCGCGGCGAACCTCACCCAGCTGGTCAGCCAGCTCAGCTCGGCGCTGAGCGGCGTCAAGAGCTGCACCTTCGACCTGGGCAACATCAACGGCATGTCGGTGAAGGTCAACCGGGACCTGCTGAACGAGGCGCACGTGAAGATCATGGGCAACGACGTGCCGCTCGACGACAGCAACGGCTGGCGCATGAACACGGACACGCAGCTCGAGCTGACGGGCTCGGCCTGCGATGCCTGGCGGCAGCCGAACACGAACACGATCGACTTCATGTTCCCCTGCGACATCTTCATCGTCGGCTGAGCCGACGGCCGGGGGCGAACCGCCCGTGGTGGAGGTCCGGACGAACACGGACCTCCCCCACCGCGTGGTCAGCGCCGGGGGCGCTTCTCGCCGGCGGGGACGCGGAACGGCAGGCGGTTCCCGGCGGGCGGCATGGGGCACGACGCGAAGGACGTGAACGCGCAGGGCGGATTGAAAGCCTTGTTGAAGTCCAGGACCACCCGTCCCTCGACGGGCAGCGGCGCGTACAGGAACCGCCCGGCGCCGTAGGTCTCGTCGCGATTGGTGGCGTCTCCGAACAGCACGAACAGGCGGCGGCCGTCCCCTTCCAGCAACAGCCGCAACCGTCCCACCGTTCCGTCCACCTCGAACACGGCGTCGCCCGGCGACTGATACGCCTGGGGCCGGCCGTCGCTGTCTTCCAGCTGGACGGTGACCGGCCGCTCCCGCTCTTCGAAGCGGGCGTCGATCCACCAGCGACGGTCGACGTCGTAGGCCGGCACGCCGGCGAACGCGCGACGGGTGGGGCTGTCGGGATCACGCACCCGCAGCGCGAAGTCGTCGCCCCTGCGGAGCAGCTCGAGGCGCAGCGCCCCCACCGCCAGCTCGTCAGGCGCCGCATCGCTGTCCGGGCGCAGGACCAGCGTGTCGACGCGCGCGCCGCGCGCCACCGCCTCCACGCCCGGGGAAGCCGCGAAGGTGACCTCGGCGCCGCGCCGGGTGACCGTCCCCAGCGCCGCCGGCACGCCCGGAACGTCCAGCCAGATCTCGGCGTCCGGCGCGGCGCCGATGCGCGAGGTGCCTTCAGGAAGCCACGCCTTCGCCACCACCGACAGCCACCCCGTGGGCGCGGTCAGCCGGCCGAGGCGCGCCTCACGATAGGCGCGCACCTCGGCGGCGAGCTCCTCGGCGGACGGGCTGGGCCTGGCCTCCGCGCTCACGTCAATCGCGCATGAAGTGGCAAGAGTAGCCGCCCGGGTGCTTGACCAGGTACTTCTGGTGATAGTCCTCGGCGCGCGTGAACTCGCCCGCGGCCACGACCTGGGTGACCAGCGGGCACTTCCACTTGCCCGAGGCCTCGACGCGCGCCTTGATCTCCTCGGCGGTCTTCTGCTGCTCGGGCGACGTCACGAAGATGGCCGAACGATACTGGGTGCCCCGGTCGTTGCCCTGCCGGTCCGGCGTCGTGGGGTCGTGCATCCGGAAGAACCAGCTCTCCAGCAGGTCGGCGTAGGACAGCTTCTTGGGATCGAACGTGATGCGAACGGCCTCGGCGTGTCCGGTGCGGCCCGTCTTCACGTCCTCGTACGTGGGCGAAGGCGTCTGCCCGCCCGTGTAGCCGACCTCCGTCTCGACCACGCCCGGGATCTCCCGCAGCAGCTCCTCCATGCCCCAGAAGCAGCCGCCCGCCAGCACGGCCGTCTCGAACGTGGTGGCGCAGCCGGGCGCCTGCCCCGGCTCGGGCCGGGCGCACGCGTTGTCCGAATGCTCCGGCGCGGCCGACCTGGCGCCCGCCTTGTCGGGCGTGCCCTTGCCGGGGGTCCCGCTGCCGTTGCCGGGCGCCTTGCCCGCGGCCGGCTCGAACAGCGCCTTGTAGGCGCCGTAGCCCTCGGCCTCCAGCTTGTCGACCGGGATGAAGCGCAGCGCCGCCGAGTTGATGCAGTAACGCAGGTGCGTGGGGGCGGGGCCGTCATCGAAGACGTGGCCCAGGTGCGACGAGCCCGCCTGTGACCGAACCTCGGTGCGCACCATGCCGAACTCGCGGTCGACCTTCTCGAACACGCGGCCGGCCTCGACAGGACGGGTGAAGCTGGGCCAGCCGGTCCCGGAATCGAACTTGTCGGTCGAGCTGAACAGGGGCTCGCCCGTCACGACGTCGACGTACAGGCCAGGCGTGTGGTTGTTCCAGTACTCGTTGCGGAACGAAGGCTCCGTTCCGGCGTGCTGCGTGACCTCGTACTGCATGGGGGTCAGCGCGCGGCGCAGCTCCGCGTCAGCGGGTTTCTTGTACGTTTTGGTGGACATGGGTGGCCTTTCCGATAGGGCGCGATGCAGGTCCGCCGCCCGACTGCTGTGAAGTGCGGTATAGCCGATGACCAACGACAGGCCAGCTGCGAACAGCAGCGGCGACGGAATCACTCTGGAACCGAGCAACTTCAGTTTTCGCAGCATGACCCTTCCTACGGACGAGGGCCGGACCAGGTTACGCGGCGCCGCGGCCCTGCCCCCGGCCTCGCGTTCTGGCGCGGCCACCATAGGCTGACATGCGGAACCCCGCCAATCGCGCGAACGTTGAAGGCGCCGATGCGCCCCGACCGGGGCCGCCCGCGCGCTGTCCGCACTGTCGCCTGTTCCAGTCCGACTGCCTGTGCGGCCTGCTGCCCCGGGTCGACACGCGCACCCGGGTCGTCGTGGTCCTGCATCAGCTGGAAGACCACAAGACCAGCAATACCGGCCGGCTGGCTCACCGATGCCTGCCCAACAGCGAGATCGTGTTCCGCGGCGATCCCGAGCGGGCCCGGCGCGTCCATCTGCAGCGGCAGGCGGCCCGCGCCGGTCTGGCCCCGCCGGTGTTCGCCCCGGAAGCGGGGACAGCCGGGGAAGCGCCCGCCGCCCCTCGCTGGCCCGACTGGACGGCCCACGGCGATCCCGTGCTGCTGTTTCCTCACCCGGACGCCGTGCCCCTGGAGCGGTGGCGCAACCACGGGCGGCCGCTGACGCTGATCGTTCCGGACGGCACGTGGGGCCAGGGGCAGCGCGTCCGGCACCGCACGCCGGGCCTGGCGGCGGTCCCCTGCGCCGCCATCTCCCGCGCCGAGCCCTCCCATTACCGGCTGCGCACGGCGTCCGATCCGCGCCGGCTGGCCACGCTGGAGGCGATCGCAGAGGCGCTGGGGATCCTGGAGGGCGAGGAACCGCGCCGCCAGCTGCTGGCCATCTTCGACGTGATGGTCCAGCGATCCCTGCGAGCGCGGGCCGGTGGCCCCCGCTGATCCGCGCCGGGCGATTTGCGGAGTCACCGCCTCAGGCGACGTGAATCTCGGGGTCCAGCACGCGGGCCAGCACCGCCTGCCGCTCCGTCTCCGAGGCGCCCTCCAGCCGGGCCACGAACTTCTGCAGCGCCTCGTTTGTCGCGCCGAACTCGACGCCGAAGCCGTCCCGCCCCTGATCGCGCACCACCCGTCCCGTGGCGTTGCAGATCGATCGCGGCAGCAGCACGAAGTCCATCGTGATCCGCCCTTCGCGCGCCATCCCGGACTCCAGGCTGACGAAGCAGCCGCCCTGCGAGATGTCGCGCAGGCGGCCGCGAACCGGATCCGCGCTGCCCGCCATCACCAGCGTCAGCGGAAGATCAAGGGGCAGCCGCGTGTACTGACGTCGCTCGACGGCGCTCATCGATCTCCATAGTTTATCCAAGCCCCCGCCCCCAACTCAAACGCCGGGACGGTGGACGAAAACGGCCAGCGGCGCCCCGACAGGCGGCTGGTCCGCGCATGCTGGCCTGCGGGACCTCTCCGGGGGTGCGGCGCGGCAGCCGTCAGGGCAGACTGCGGGGATGCGCAACTTCCTGATCCATTGGTTCATCACCGCCATCGCGCTGGGCGTCGCGGCGCGGATCGTTCCCGGCATCCACGTCAGTTCGATGGTCGTGCTCGCCGTCTCGGCCCTGGTGCTGGGCGCCGTCAACGCGGTCATCCGGCCCCTGCTGTTGCTGCTGACCCTGCCCATCACCGTCCTGACGCTGGGACTCTTTTATCTGGTCGTGAACGGCATCGCCTTCGCGCTGGCCGCGGCGCTGGTTCCCGGCTTCACCGCTGCCTCGCTGGGATCCTCGATCGGCGGCGCGCTGATCGTCAGCCTGGTCTCCTGGGGGCTGGGCTGGCTGCTGCAGCCCGCGACCGACCGGCTCGACCGGTGACGGTCCGGCGCGCGAACCGACCGCTCAGACGCCCAGGTGGATGACGGCGCTGCCGAACAGCCCCATCTGCCAGCCGCTGGAATGGTCACTGGCGGCGGTCCCGTTCACCAGGCCCGACCCGCCGATGAAATAGTGGTAGCCGCCCTCGGCGTGCAGGGACAGCCCGAACACCGGCCCGAAGAACCGCTCCACCCCCAGCTTGCCCACGACCAGCAGGCCCTTCGCCGAGATCTGGTCGGCGGAGAGGGGGGCGTGGGCCGGACCGGGCGTGCCGAAGCCGAAGCCGGCGGCCAGCGCGGGGCGCAGCACCAGATACCGCGCCACCGGGATCTCGATCGAGGGACCCAGCAAGGGGATGTACGAGATCGTCCCGCCGCGGCCGCTGGAATCGAACGTCTGCAGGAACCGGAACGACAGATCGAGGATCAGCAGGCGCACGCCCACCTCGGCGCCCAGGCCGGGGCCGCTGATCTGGTGAAAGAAGTCCGCCGTGCCGGCCGAGCCGCCGCCGGTCAGTCCGCCCGCCAGGACGCCGGCGTGCACGTCGACGAAGCGGCCGTCGGCCCGCGCCGCACGTGGGCCCGCCAGCGATCCGACGAGCAGGGCGAGGGCGAGGAGCGCCCCCTGTCCGGCCGCGGCCGCCCAGGACCGGCGGCGCCCCCGAAGGTGCAGCGAGGGCCCAGCGGCGAGGGACGAGGAGCGGGAACCGAGCGCCGGCGGGGAAAGCCAGGTCATGGGGGACCTCATGTGGGGTTACCGAGCAATGCCTCGACCCGAGCCCGGTCGAAGCCCAGCAGCAACCGCCCCCGCACGTCCAGCACGGGAACGCGATCGGTGGGCAGGCCCATCTTGGCGGCCTTCTCTGCCAGCTCGTGCGCGGCCGCCGGGTCGGCCTCGATGTCCTTGTCCGCGAACGGAATCTTCTTCTCCGAGAAGTACTGTCGGGCGGCCCGGCAGGCCCCACACCACGACGTGCCGTAGACCGTCACCACCGGCTTGCCGGGCGCCGAGGCGAAGAGCGGCGCGCCCCCTGCCCCCGACAGGTCGCCCGGCCCGTGCCCGGCCCGCAGCGAGGACTCGCCGGGCGGCAACTGGGCGATCGCCGAGGTCTCGAACGCCTCGCGGGGAAGCGGATGGGCGTCGGCCTTCTGGTTCTTCAACAAATCGTTAACATCTACGGTGTAAACGTCTGCACTGTCTGAATTTTGTGTCTGGGCAGGATCGACGACGCGCACCATCTTGCGAGACGGCTCGGGGATGATCTCGGGCTTGTCGGTGGTCGAGAAGCTGCCGTTCTGCTCGACGTAGGTGAACAGGTAACGGCCGTTCTTCAGCACCTGCAAGCTGCCCATCGTGGGGCTGGCGGGCGCGGTGGCCGGCGTGGCCCGATGGCAGGCGGGACCGGCGAGCACGAGCGAGAGGAGGACCAGGGACGGAACGAACCAGACGGCGCGCGGGCGCGGGGGCGACATGGCGTGCAGTCTAATCCACGGTGCCGGTCAGTTCACGGGGACGAGCGGGATGCCGTCATGCTCGCAGACGGCGGTGTCCTGCCGGTAGGCCCGTGCGCAGCGCGGGCAGATCTGCCTGGGCACCACGCCTTCTCCCGCATCGGGCGGCGGCGCGAGCCGTGGCGCAGGGACGCCGCCCGCCACCAGGGGCGCTCCGTCGAACGGACAGAACCGGAAGCCGGGCAACAACCCACGCCGGCAGGTCGGGCAGCGCGGTCCCTCCCCGGCGGCGATCACGAAACCGGCGAAGGGTCGGGTTTGCGGGGCGACCGCGGCGCGCTTCTTGCGGATCAGGGGCGCCACCACGGCAGCCACCAGCGCGAACGACAGCGCGGTGACGATCACGAACAGGACGGCTTCTTCTGTGCGCATCGCGGGCTTCGCTGCTCCGTGCGCTACTTCCGCTTCCGCTTCGATTCGTTCATCGGCTTCGACTTGGGCAGCGACAGCTTCATCATCGCCTGATCCAGCGCCTGACCCAGGGCGGCCTTGATGGCGTCCTTGAACATCGTGGTGGCCTCGGCGTCCATCTGGTTCTCCGGCACGCTGGCCTCGGCGCCTGCGTCGCCCTCCCCGCTGAACGCGATCTTGTCGCCCGGGATGGCGGTCCCCAGGACGGCCAGACCGACCGACACGGCCAGCTGGTTCAGACGCGAGCCAGGCGCCGGCGGTTTCACCTCACGTTTCACTTTCACGAACCGCACCACCAGGTCGAACCCACTCACCTTCTTCGCCTTCAGCGCCGCGACCACCTGCTCGCGATCGTTGCCCACCCCCAGGTCGCCCGACCAGCCCGGGCGGCGGGCCAGCTCCGTCTTCAAAGCCTCGCCGGCATAGTCGCGCAGCTCGGGGTCGACGGGCACGTCCGCCTCGACCTTGTGCAGCTCGAAGTAGTACTTGGACGCCGCGGCCTGTCCCGCGCCCGACGCCACCAGCATCAGTCCCACGCCGGTCACGGCGGCCAGCCCTGCGCGCAAGAAAGCGTTTCTGGTCATGTTTCCAATCATCGCGCTGATTGTATACTGCCGCGCGTGTCGGTCAGAACGAGTTCCGTCGTCGCGACGGGCATGATCGCGCTGGCGGTGATTGGCCTGGTGACGATCTTCGGTGGGACGATCGCCGCCGTCGTGTCGCCGCCTGCCGAACCCGCGGGGTCCAAACCAGGCACCACGACCGGGACGACGACGGGCCCCGCACCTGCCGCCAGCCCTCCGTCGGCGGCATCGGGCGCCACGCCCAGCGCCGCCATGCCCGCGGCGAACGCGCCGGCGGTCGACCCCACTCAGCCGATAATTCCCACCAGCGCGCCGGCCAACACGCAGTCCCACGCAGACAAAGGACGGTAGCAGTTCTTGACCCGGCGCCGCCGCCTGACCTACCGTCACGACGAGGCCCCATGATCAACCTGACGATCACCGAAAAAGGCGGCGAGACGAACGCCCTCTCGTTCGACAAGGACGAAGTCATGATTGGCCGCGTTCAGGGCAATGACATCGTGCTGGCGAAGGGCAACATCTCGAAGCGGCACACGAAGATCCAGTCGGCCCAGGGCCACCTGACCGTCACCGACATGCGGAGCACGAACGGCACGTACGTCAACGGCCGCAAGATCACCGAGCCGACGCCGGTGAAGGGCGGTGACAAGATCTTCGTGGGCGACTTCCTGATCGTGCTGGAGCCAGGAACGGGCGCCACGGCCGAGCCGCCGTCCAGCGGCGCCCGCCGCATGCCGGGGCCGCCTCCGCCGCCGCCCCCCCCGCCGCGGGCGGCGAAGCGCAGCGGGCCGACCGCGCTGTCGGACGACGAGCTGGGCCTGGGCAGTGACTTCGGCCTGCCAGGCGAGCGCGTTCCCACCACGGGCGGCAGCCGGCCCTCGGTGAGCCCGCCGCCGCCCCCCCGACCGACCATGGCGATGCCTTCGCTGTTGCAGAACGGCGACAATCAGGTCGACAGTGACGGGGTGAACATGGGCCTGGACGACGCCCCGCCGTCCCTGGCCGACGTGGGGGCGATCGGCCCCGACGACTCCATGGGCGCCCTGGCGGGCGACGACGCCCCCCCGGCGGCCGAGCCGTCCGCGGCGGTGGAAGACGTGTTCGGCACCCGCCCGGCGCCCGATGAGGACGCGACCGGCGGCGAGGGGCAGCCGGGCGGCGATCTCTCCGCCAAGGCCTCCGGTCCGCAGAGCAAGCTGCCCGATCTGGGCGAGCGCGAGGACGACAGCAAGTTGACTCCGCCGCCGTCAGCGGCGACGTCGTCCCGCAAGTCGAAGCGACTGGAAGCGGAGCCGCCGGAGGGGGGGGCCGCCCCCACGGTGACGCTGGACGCGCTGATGGCCGATCCCACCGTCACGGCGATCGTGATCCTGCCCGGCGCCGGCGTCGAGGTGGAGCGAGCGGGCAAGATGGAAGCCGCGGGTGAGCTGGGCGATCGGAACGCGCTCGCCGAGGCGGTGTGGCAGCTGGCCACCACGGCCACCCCGCCCCCGCCAGGCGACAACCCCGTCGTCGACGTTCGCTTGACCGACGGCACGCAGGTGACGGCGCTGTTCCCGCCCGTCACCACCTCGCCGGTCTGCGCGGTCATCCGCAAGCCGGCCCTGCCCGAGGCGGCCCTGGCCGAGCTGGCCGGCGACGGCGACGTCGAGAAGATCCTGACCGCCGCCCTGGTGAGCCGTCGCAACCTGCTGCTGGCCGGCGACGCCCACGCGGTGTCCGCTCTGGCGGGCGCCCTGGCAGGGGCGCTACCGGCGGAGCGCCGGGTCGTCAGCATCGGCGCGGGCGCCAAGGCGCGACCGGGCTGGACCGACCTGACCCCGCTCGCCGATCCGGCGCCGCTGGTCCGGGCGGCGGTCGCGTTCCGGGCGCAGCACCTGCTGTTCCCCGATCTGGGCGGCACCGAGCTGCCCGATCTGTTGCTGGCGATCGCGCGCGGGCAGGACGGCGTCATCGCCGCGGTCGCGGCGCGCTCTGCCGACGAGGCGCTGGGCCGCCTGCGCGCCTTCGCCATCGGCGCCGTGGGCGAGGCGGCCTACCCCATGCTGGCCACCACCACCATCGACCTGATCGTCTACGCGGCCAGCACCGCCAGCGGCGTGCGGGTGATCGAGATCGCCGAGCCCAGCCTGGAGGGTGACGCCGTGGTGCCGGTGTTCGTGGCGAAGCGTCCCGTACAGAGCCGCGCGGCCCAGACCCTGGACGTCTCCGGCGTCTCCATGCGGCTGGGGGCGGCCATCGCGGTGGGCGGCGACGGCTTGCCGCCGCATCTGATCCGGCAGTAACGGGCCGTTGTTCTTCGATCGTTTTCGCGAGGCGCTGTCCCGTCTTCCCGACGGCCTGGTGCGCACCGGGCCGCCCGCGACCGGCGAAGCGCTGGCGGCCGCGGAGTCGGCGCTGGGCCCCCTGCCGCCCATCCTGCGTTCGTTCCTGCAGTCCTTCGACGGGGCCGACCTGTTCCACGAGACCGTGGTGATCGCGGGCGTGGGTCCCGGCGCCCCGCGAAGCTTGACGGAGCTGAACCCGCAGCCCGGACCCGAGCTGGTCTTCGCCGAGGCACCGGGCGCCGATCGCTTCGCGCTGCGCGCCGACGGGGCCGTGCTGCGGCTGAAGGCCGGCGACGAGGACGGTGAGCGCGAACGCTGGCTGGCGGGCAGCGGGTTCGAGCGGTGGCTGGAGGCGCTGGTGGCGCACGAGCGGGTGCTTTACGGCCCCGACGGTGAGTTCTCGCCCGACGCCTTCGAGGCGGACGGTGCCGAGATCCTGCCCCTGGCGGCGTTGCGCCAGGCCGAGCGGGCGCTGAAGCTGGATCCGGACGCGGCCGAGCTGCACCACGAGCGCGGGGTGGCCCTGCGCCGGCTGGGCCGGCAGGACGAGAGCCGGCAGGCGTTCGCGCGCGCCGCCGCCCTGGATCCCGAGAATCCCTGGACCTGGTTCGATCTGGGCCGCGCCGCCCTGGCCGATGGGGTCAGCGCCGGGGGCGAGGCGCTGGAGGCGTTCGAGCGCGCAGCCCGGCTGGAGCGCGGGGGTGCCGAGCACGGTCCGGAGCGCGCGCGCTTCTGGGTCTGGGCGGCCCGGGCCGCCCAGCTGCTGGCGGCACCCGAACGGCAGGCCACCTGCCGGCGCGAGGCGCTGGCCCTGGTGCCCGATCTGCCGGCGGCGCTGCGGCGCGCCCGCGACGCCTCGCTGGCGGAAGACGATCCCGAGGCGCTGGCGGAGGCGGAGGCGCTGCTGGCGGCGCTCGAGGCCCCCATCACCGGGGCGCGAAAGCGGCTCCCCGTGCTGGGCGAGGCTCCGCCGCCACCGGCCGCCCCTTCACCCGCGCCGCCGCCGGGGCCGCGTCCCGATCGGACCCCGCGACCGCGGGTCGCGGCCAGGACGTCGCTTCGCAGGCCGAAGCGCCGCCGCTGACCGGGGCCGCCGCTTCAGAACAGCCAGCCCACGCCGATCTTCAGGCCGGAGTAACCGAGCTCGGCGCGCAGCGTGAGGCCGGTGTCGAGCTTGTACATCGCCCCCAGGTCGATGTCCCAGTACAGGCTGCTGCCGTAGCCGCCGTAGTTGGACGGCAGGCCCGACACCCAGGCGTAGTAGTAGCCGAGCGCGAACTTCGGATACGCCACCAGCTTGTCATTGAACCAGACGTTCCACATGACGCCCAGGCTGGGCAGGAACCAGTTCACCGAGAACGAGTCGTAGCCGGGCACGCCGACCGACCAGTGGAGGTAGTCGGCGCCGAACTCGATGGCGAAACCGTCACCCCGCACGTTGGGCGTGTGAAGCAAGGGCGGGAACGACAGCGGAATCATGAAGCGCCCGCCCAGGCCCAGGCCAGTCGAGCTGTAGTAGGCGTAAGGCAGGATGCCCCACACGCTGAGCCCCTTCAGCTGCGGGGCCAGCCCGGTGGTGGCGGGCGGCGCCACCACGTAGCCCGGCGCCGGCGCGCTGCTGCTCGGCACCGGGGCGGGCGGCTCGTACGGAGGGGGCGGCGGCGGCTCGACAGGGGCGGCCTGGGCCACCACGGCGGGCGCGGCCGCCGCTTGGTCCGGGGCGGCGGTCGGCACCGGCGTGAAGGCGGAAATCAGGGTCAGCGTCAGGGCCAGGCAGCTCATCCGTCTCTCCTTCGGGCAAAAAGATCAGACCTCGGTCAACGCCGGCAGAGACAGCTTCCCGCCCGCGCCGGCGAGGCTCGCCCGAATCCAGGAGGGCCTTCAGGCCGCCGCAACCTAACAGTTCCGCCCTGGACCGACAAAAGTTCGTGGCCCCCACCGCAGGGGTGCCCCCTGGCCATGCTCAGGTCTCGACGTCGCGGGCGCGTGCCGCCTCGAACAGCGCCGCGTCGGCCTCGGTCCACTCCGTCAGGCCAGGCAGGGGGGGCGGTGCGCCCGGGGCGTGTCCGCCCGCCGCCAGCACCTCGGCCGGAGCGACGTTTCCGCCCGGGCCGCGCAGCAGCCCCTTGACGATGGCGGCGGCGATCAGCTGGCCGCGCGCCGTGAAGCGCTGCTCGAAGAAGAACCACTTGTCATCCCAGTGCACCAGTCGCGTGTGCAACCGGTAGGTCTGGAACGGCGCCAGCGAACGGCGGAAGCGGATCGTCTCGCTGCCGACCAGCGGCATCCAGCGGCGGCGGCGCGTCTCCCCGAACAGGCCGGCCCGGATGATGTAGTCGAAGCGGCCGAGGTCCATCAGCTGCAGGTAGCGGCCGTTGTTCATGTGCAGGTTGACGTCCAGATCGGCCGGCATCACCCGGAACGTCAGCACGCACTCGTCCAGCGGACCGACGGCGCCACGGCCACGGGCGGTGAGGACGACGCGAAGGAAACGGAGCAGCAGGGTCATGGGGCGCTGCGGCCCAGCGTACAACGATCCCTTGCCCTCAACGACGGGCGGGCAGCAGCAGCTCACCGAACGCCAGCACCGGCCCGGCATCGTCCTGACCGCGCAGCAAGGCCGCCACGCGCTGCGTGCCAGGCGGGATCACCACCGACGCCGCGTCGAGCCCCTCGCTGTCGGCCGCGAAGCCGGAGAGCTCGGTGCGGTGGCCTTCGCCGTCCTCGGCGAACAGGCGCAGCTTGCCGCCCCGGATGTGCCCGGCGGGCGCCGCCACGGTGGCGCGAATGCGGTCACCTTCGCGGGCCAGCGTGATCTCGGCGCGCAGCAGGTGATCGATCAGGCCGGCGGCGTAGCCGGCGATCTCGGGCAGCAGGGCCCGCGCCGTGTCCGCATACACGTAGCCATCCAGGAAGAAACGGACCCGCCCCGGCACCCGCTCGTACGCCAGCACGCGCCGAGGGGTCCCGTTCGGGCCATCGGGCAAGGTCACGTAGTGACGGACGCCGGGCTCGCGAAGCTCGAGGCGTGGCACGGTCGGCAATCCGTACGCCAGTGACGCGCGCGCCGCGCGTTCGACGTCGGCTGCCGTGGTGTCGTAGTCGACGACGCCATCGTCGGGCACCGTCCCCTCCGAGAAGAAACGTTGCTGCGTCCGATCGGCCAGCCCCTGCCCATCCGCCGCCGTGAAGTAGGCGCGGACCGAGGGACGCCGCACCACCTCGCGCGGGGCGGGCACGCCCGAGATGCCGTAGGCCTCCGCCACCGCCGACTCGAAGGCCGAGCGTCGATCGAAGGGGCCGCCCTTCTCGCTGTGCAGGTACGACGCCCGGAAGTCGTTGCGCACCTGCGCCGGATTGCCCGCGTCCTCGAGGACGGCCAGGGCGCCCCCCAGGGCCATCAGGGCCCGCGCCAGCGCCGAGCTGCGCCGCGCCGGCTCGGGCGCGGCGATGGCCTGCTCGAGGTGCGCGTAGAAGGCGGCCAGGCCCAGGTCGTTCTCGGGAGCCTCCAGCCAGGTGAGCGACGGCTCGCCCTCCAGCACGGAGGCGTCGCCGGTCGCCGCATCACGCAGGTCGCCGCGATCCATCAGCTGGCGCACCCCCTGCACGAGGCCCTCGAAGGCGGCGTCGTCGCGCAGCCCGGCGCCCGTGCTGGGGTCGAAGTAGTGGTTGCGCATCCGCCGGGGCGGCGTCTTGGCCAGGACCGAGCCGGCGACCGTCCAGGCCAGCGCCGACGCGACGTCACCGCTGCCGGGGCGATATCCACCGGCGGGATCCAGCGCCCCCAGCCGGGTCACCAACCCGCGCCGCTCGTCGGTGGCCAGCACCTCGGGGTGCAGGGCGATGGGATCGAACAGCCCCAGCGGCCTGGCCAGGCGGCGGCCCAGCACGCGATGCAGATGCGAGGCGATCACCGCCTGCTCGGTCAATCCGGCGTGCGTGGTGGCGGCGTCGTAAGCCTGGGCGCGGGAAGCGCCGGCCGTCACCGCGCCGAGCAGAGCCAACGCGACCAGCCGGGTTCGCCGCGGAGTCCTCATGGCGTGCCCTCCGCCGACGCCGGCGCCGACGACGGCGACGACTCGGTCCCCGGCGCGGCCGGCAGCGGCGACGCCGCGGGAAGATCGGACAGCCGTGACTCGACCAGCTTTCCGAGCGTCAGCAACTGTCCCGGATCGGTGCACTGGCCGGTGCCGCACGTCAGCGAGACGACGACGCCCCGGTCGCGCACCAGGAACACCAGGCCGGCGATCTCGCCGGCGCGGGCCCGGAAGGACGCGTCGCCCAGCTCGTCGGTCAGGTCGGCCTTGGGCAGCTCCTTGGCCAGCTTCTGGTACTGCGCCTCGGCGCCCGCCGTCCCCAGTCGCCACACGCGCAGGCCCACGTCGAAGCTCTCGGGGCGTTTCTGCGCCTTGAAGTGGCGGCTGTCGTAGAACTCGGTGGTGGGCAGGTCCGCCAGCTTGCCCTTGTCGAAGGTGCCGACGTAGCCGGTCACGCCCCGGATCTCGTCGTCGGACAGCAGGCCTTCGATGTCCAGCAGCGCCACCAGGCGCGTGCCCGGCGCGGCGCCCGCGGCGGTGCCGCCCTCGCCTTCCAGATCCAGGCTGGCCTGCTGCGCCTCCCAGGCGGCGGCCTCCTGCAGTTTGGTCCCCCCGCCCATGAACAGCAGGTGCTGGGCGTGCGTGTACCCTGGCTGCCAGCGCTCGAGGCGCACCACGTTGCCGCGCTGGCTGAAGTCCCGCCGGGGCTGCCGCCCGGGGAAGCGGCGATCGCTGCGCCAGGCGACGTACCCGCGCTGGTAGACGATCAGCGTGAACCGCCGCACCCGCGCCGACAACCCGGTGGGCAGGCGCTCCAGCGCCGGAATCGCGTAGCGTCCGTCGGCCCCCGTCTGCGTCACCACCTCCTCGGCGCCCGCCGGTCCCGGTACGCCCACCCCGCGCTCGAAGGCCCACGACGCTGACACCAGCGCCCCCGCCACGGGACGTTCGGTATCCCCGTCGATCACCTTTCCATCGTAGGGACCCAGCAGCTCGGCAGGACGGACGGAGTCTGGCCGCGCCGGAAACGGAGGCCGCTCGATCATGGGGCCGCAGGCGCCGGACCCCATCACCAGGGCCACGATCATCACACCACCGCGCACCGGTGAGCCGATCGCGCGCCGCCGCCCCGACGGGTGGACGCGAGCGTCCGCCCCGAGTTGGTTGACCCCTGGGGGCGAACTTGTTAATCGTCGAATCAAGGCGGCGACGGATGCAGGTCGAGCGAATTCTGCCGGTTCGGGTTTCGTTGAGCGTCCGCCTGTTATCAGAGCTTCATCCTGCATGCAATCGTCCGGCAAGCGATCTTGTGCCAACCATTGGTCCAAGACAGGCGGCCGATGTGGCGCTGTAAGCCGTGCGGGAAAGAAAATCCAGACACCGCACGCACCTGTCGCCGATGTGGGACTCGGCCCCGCGCGGAACGGTTGTCCGAAGCGGCACATGTCCTGGGGGCCACGCCCACGCCGCCCGGCCGGCGCAAGGCCGGCGTCATCTCGGGCCGGGTCACGGCGCGCAGCCGCCTGGTGGCGGTGCTGCCGAACGGCCGCGACGATGCGGTGTACTGGCTGGAGAGCCAGCAGGTCGATCTGGGACGGTTGCAGGGCGACATCCGCTTCGCCGACCCCCAGCTGGCGCCGCGACACGCCCGGTTGAATCTGACGCTGGGCGGGGCGATGATCACCCCGCTCGATGGTCGCAACGGGGTGTACCTGCGCATCCGCTCGCTGGTCGAGCTCGCCGAGGGCGATCACATCCTGCTGGGCCGGCAGGTGCTGAAGTTCGAGCTGGTGGCCGAGCACGAGCGGCGCCCCCGCCCCGCCATCGAGGACGGCGTGGTGCTGTTCGGAACGCCGGCGCCACCGGCGTGGGCACGGCTTCGCCAGATGACGGCCAGCGGCCTGGGCCGCGACGTCGTCCACCTGGCCCGACCGGAGACCACGCTGGGCCGCGAGCAGGCCGACCTGGTGTTCGCCGACGACGAGTTCCTGTCGCGGCGGCACGCCCAGGTCTCGCTGAGGCAGGGAAGGCCTGTGCTGACCGATCTGGAAAGTTCCAATGGGACGTATGTTCGCTTACGATCGTCGCATGTCTTGGTGCCAGGAGACATGATCCGACTTGGCGACCAACTCTTGCGGTTCGAGCTAGGTTGAGGCGAGACTAGGGAGTCCTCCTCCTATCCGGGCCCCCCACTGACGTCGATGAGCGAATCAGAAATCCAGATCGAGGTCTTCGGCAAGACCGACGTGGGTTTGATTCGTGAGCACAACGAGGACAATCTGCTCATCGCTGATCTGGGGGGGACCTTCCGCGAATCCAGCCTGGATCAGCCGGCGAAGCTGACGCTGGGGCCGCGAGGCGCCCTGTTCCTGGTGTGCGACGGGATGGGCGGCGCCGCGGCCGGCGAGGTGGCCTCGCAGATGGCGGTGGACGCGGTGTTCGATTCGCTGCGCACCGCCCAGCCCCCGGCCGACGAGCCCTTCGCGCGCAGCCTGCGCCACGCCGTCGAGGTGGCGAACGACCGCATCTTCCAGCAGTCGCGCGACAACCAGAGTGAGCGGGGCATGGGCACGACCTGCACCGCCGCCGCGCTGGTCGATGAGACGCTGATCGTCGCGCAGATCGGCGATTCACGCTGTTACGTCTTCCGCAACGGCAACCTGGGCCAGGTGACGAAGGATCAGTCGCTGGCCTGGCAACTGATCGAGGCGGGCGCCATGACCGCCGAGGACGCCAAGGCGTTCGAGCACGCCAACATCATCCTGCAGGCGCTGGGCGTGCAAGATCGCGTGGACGTCGTGATGTCGCAGATCGCGCTGCGCAAGGGCGACGTCGTGCTGCTGTGCTCGGACGGCTTGCACGGTCCGGTCACGGATCAAGAGATCCGTGACATCCTGGCGGCCGAACCCGATCTGAAGAACGCGGGCGAAGGCCTGCTGCAGAAGGCGCTGGAGCGCGACGGCCCCGACAACATCACGGTGATCCTGGCGCGCTTCGAGGGGCCGGGTCTGAAGGATCCATCGCCCAACGACATCGTGGGCTTCGTCGGCTACGACGTGGGACGCGAGGGACCGACCGGCAGCAACGACGCGGCGGCGCGCCCCACCATGACGGGCATGCCGGCGGTGACGGAGGCCGCCGCTCCCCGCGCTGGCGCGGACGGCGGTTCGGCGGCGACGCGGACGCGCCCCAAGTCGCGCGGCGTTCCCCTGCGGGGCAAGCCGGCCAGCGGGCGGCGCGCGCCCGACTCGGCCCGTGATGGACGATCGGTGATCGCGCTTTTCTTCCTGGTGCTCATCGCGGTGGCCGTGGGCAGCGTCTCGGTCCTGAAATGCGAGCACGATGCCTCGCCCCGCAATGAGGGCGCCGCGCGTTCACCATGAGGTCTGTGCGATGACATGTGCCAACTGCGGCACGCCGCTGGAAGAGGGCGCCCACTTCTGCGGGGCCTGCGGCACCCGGATCGACAGCGCGCGCGCCCCCTCGGTGTCGCTGGACGCGCCCACCATCGTGCCCGGGGGACCGCAGCCGTCGCGCCTGTCACCCCTGCCCAAGGTGAAGAGCGGGCCGGCGGCGAGCAACGCCGCCTTCGAGACGACCATGCTGGCCCCGCCGAGCGCCAGCGCGGCGCCGGCGGCCGCGGGAACGACCGCCACCCCGCGGGCCGAGCGCCGCTCCGAGAACACCGGCTCGCGCGACAACATGGTGGGCCGGGTCCTGAACAAGCGCTACCAGGTCGGCGAGAAGGTCGGCGAAGGCGGATTCGGCGCGGTGTTCAGGGGCAAGCAGCTGGCCACCGGACGCGACGTCGCGCTCAAGATCCTTCACCCCTACAACCTGGGCGATCCCACGATCGTGGCGCGCTTCCGGCGCGAGGCAGAGGCCTGCTCGCGGCTACGGAACCCGCACACCGTCATCACCTTCGACTTCGACGAGACGGAGGACGGCGTCCTTTACCTGGCGATGGAGCTGCTGAGCGGGGGCAGCCTGCACCACCTGGAGCGCTCCGCCCGTCACCTGCAGCCCGATCGCGTGCTGAACATCATCGACCAGATCGCCGAGGCGCTGGGCGAGGCGCACCAGAACGGCATCGTCCACCGTGACATGAAGCCGGAGAACGTCTTCATCGAGCGCCGGGGAGACGAGGACTACGTCAAGGTGCTGGACTTCGGCATCGCCAAGATGATGGCCGACGAGCGCGGTCAGGCCGCCCTGACGGCGGTGGGCCAGACGCTGGGCACCCTGGAGTTCATGTCGCCCGAGCAGCTGCGTGGCCAGCCGCTGGACGGCCGGTCCGACATCTACGCGCTGGGCATCATGTCGTACGAGATGCTGACGGGCGAGCTGCCCTTCAAGGACGCCAAGACGCCCGTCCAGATCATCAACTTCCACATGCAGAAGCCGGCGCCGCCGCCGTCGAAGCTGAAGCCGGAGCTGCACATCCCCGCCTACGTCGACGAGATCATCCTGAAGATGGTCGCGAAGTCGCGCGAGGATCGCTACCCCGACACCAAGGCCCTGCGCGAGCACATCGCCAAGGCCCTGCGCGGCGCCGACAAGCGCACCGACCGCTTCGAGCTCTACCGCCTGGTCGGCGTCATCGGCGCCGCGATCCTCATCATCAGCGCGCTGGTCTACTTCCTCAGCCGCTGACCCGCCTCTTCGGCGCCGCCGATCCGGGGAAATCTGTGGGATCGAAACTGCGGCTCAGGCGGCCGCTCCGCTACGCTTTACGCTCGGGGGCGGGCGAGGCCGGAGGGGGTCGCCCCCTCGGGTCGTTAGATGTGGAACCCTCAGAGGGTTCCACACCTCCCGCGATGAGGCCGGTCGAGCAAAGCTCGCCCGTCCTCCACGCGATTCTACGTCGGCGGTGCTCGGCTCCCGCCTGCGGCGGGACCCTGCGCTCCGGCGACACGTCTCGCCCTCCTATTCGGGCTGGCAACCGGCCCCTTCGGGGCCGGAGCGCCCTCATAGGCCCCTCGGGGGCGACCCCCTCCGTCCTCGCCCGCCCTCGAAGCGACCGCTCCCCTACGCTCCAACGTCCATCAAGCATCAAACCGCGACATCAGTGAATCGATCCGATCGGAGGCTCCGCGAAGGGTTTGCGTCCGGTGATGAAGCATATTTCAACCCGCGTCCATTGAAGGGTCGCGATCAGATACGAACGCGCGACCCTAAGGCGCACGGCCTACTCAAAGCGCGCGGCAGGCCCCATCGAGCCCTTCGATGGCGCGCGTAGAACGTGGGAGCGTAGTGGAGCGCAAGTCTTCGAGCGCGGGCGGGGACAGCGGGGTTCCCTCCCGAGGGGCCTATGAGGGCGCTCCGGCCCCGTCCGCGGGGCCGGTTGCCAGCCCGAATAGGAGGGCGAGACGTGTCGCCGGAGCGCAGGGTGCCGCAGGCACCCGAGCACCGCCGACGTAGGAGCCCGACCCGAGGGGGGGAACCCCGCTGGCCCCGCCCGCCCTCGAGCGTAAGCGGAATGCAGCGACGCGTCCTGACACCGCGCCGATCAGAACGGACCGGACCGGACCCCGCGCTAGTCGACGGGGTGGAAGAAGCGGCGGACGCGGATGGATTTTAGCCAGGCGATGGGCTTGGCGTACCAGGGGGCGTCGTCGGGCGTGCCGCGCGACCACCATACGATCAGCGCCTTGCCCTTGATCAGCTCGTGGTCGACCGTCCCCCACACCCGTGAGTCCGACGAATTGTCGCGGTTGTCGCCCATCACGAACACGTTGCCAGCGGGGACCACCAGCGGGCCGAAGTTCGACGGCATGCGGCCCGGCTCCTGAAGCGCGTCGTGCTGCTTCGTCCCCAGGGTCTCGTGCCACAGCTCCTTGTCCTGGTCCTCGCCCGGTCCCTCGTCGTGGAACGGCCCCACGTGCTCGCGCGGCATCGGCTTGCCGTTGATGAACACCTCGTTGTTGCGGACCTCGACCTTCTCGCCCGGCAGGCCCACCACCCGCTTGATGTAATCGATGCTGGGATCCTGCGGGTACTTGAAGACGATCACGTCACCGCGGGCCGGCTCACGGAACTCGAGGATCTTCTTGTTGCTGAAGGGGACCACCAGCCCGTACGAGAACTTGGCCACGAAGATGTGATCGCCCACCTCCAGCGTGGGGATCATCGAGCCGGACGGGATCTGGAACGCCTCCACCACGAAGGCGCGCAGCAGCAGGGCGATGGCCACCGCGATGCCGATGGACTCCGAGTACTCGCGGAGGGTCGACTTGCGCGCGAAGCTGAGCTTGTCCTCGAGCAGCTGATCCAGGGCCGAGAGCGCGTCGCGGATCCGGTCCTGATCGTCCCCCGCCGCCGCCGTCTGCAGCTCGGTGATGGCGGCCCGCAGCTGATCCGCCACGGACTGCGGGATGCGGTAGCTCTTGCGCTTCAGGATGCGCTGCGACTCGCGCAGCAAGTGCTTGGCCTCGGCGCGCAACCGCCGCCGTGCGCTGCCCTGCCGCCACCAATCGAGAGCGCCCGTCGCCATCAATCGACTTTCAAAATCGCCAAGAAGGCTTCCTGGGGGATCTCCACGTTCCCGACCTGCTTCATCCGCTTCTTACCTTCCTTCTGACGCTCCAGCAACTTGCGTTTGCGGGTGATGTCGCCGCCGTAGCACTTGGCCGTCACGTTCTTCCGCAGCGCCTTCACGGTGGTGCGGGCGATGACCTTGGAGCCGATGGCGGCCTGGATGGCCACCTCGTACTGCTGCTGGGGGATCAGCTCCTTCATCTTGTCGCAGAGATCACGCCCCTTCGGATAGGCGTTGGCGCGATGAACGATCAGGGACAGCGAGTCGACGCGATCCCCGTTCACCATCAGGTCCATGCGCACCAGATCGGCCGTGGCGTAGCCCTTCGGCTCGTAGTCCAGCGAGGCGTAGCCCCGGGAGACCGACTTCAAGCGATCGTAGAAGCCGAACACCATCTCCGTCAGCGGCAGATCGTAGCGGACGATCACCCGCCGCTCGCCCGCGTAGGACAGCCCCGTCTGGGTGCCCCGCTTCTCCTCGAACAGCTTGAGGATGGCGCCCACGTACTCGGGCGGCGTGTGCACGGTGGCGGCGATCAGGGGCTCCTCGATGCGCTCGATCTCCCCTTCCGAGGGGAACTTGGCCGGGTTGTCCAGCTCGACGGTCTCGTTGTTGCGCGTGATCACCCGGAAGCGGACCGTGGGGGCGGTGGTGATGAGGTCCAGGTTATACTCGCGCTCCAGGCGCTCCTGCACGATCTCCATGTGCAGCAGGCCCAGGAAGCCGCAGCGAAAGCCGAACCCCAGCGCCGCCGACGACTCCGGCTCCCGCGAGAACGAGGCGTCGTTGAGGCGCAGCTTGTCCAGGGCGTCCCGCAGGTCCTCGTACTTCGAGGAATCGACGGGGAAGATGCCTGCGAACACCATGGGCTTGGCGGGCTGGAAGCCGGGCAGCGCGGCCACCCGGGGCGGCCCCGCCTCGGTGATGGTGTCGCCCACCCGCGCGTCCGCCACCTCCTTGATGGCGCCCGTCAGGAACCCCACCTCCCCCGGCCCCAGCTCCTGCACCTCGCGCGCGAAGGGCGCGAAGATGCCCAGCGACAGCACGTCGTACTCACGCGCCGCCGCCATCAGGCGGATCTTCATCTTGGGGCGCAGCGTCCCGTCGATGATGCGGACCAGGATCACCACCCCGCGGTAGGCGTCGTACCAGCTGTCGAGCAGCAGCACCCGCAGCGGCTTGGTGGCGTCGCCCACGGGCGGCGGCAGCTTCGTCACCACCGCCTCGAGGATCTCGTGGATGCCCACACCCTCCTTCGCCGAGGCCAGGATGGCCTCGGAGGCGTCGATGCCCACCACGTCCTCGATCTGTCGCCGCACGTTCTCGGGATCGGCGGCCGGCAGATCGATCTTGTTGATGACGGGGACGATGGCCAGGTTCGCGTTCACCGCCAGGTACACGTTGGCCAGCGTCTGCGCCTCCACCCCTTGCGACGCGTCGACCACCAGCACGGCGCCCTCGCAGGCGGCCAGGGACCGCGACACCTCGTAGTGAAAGTCGACGTGCCCGGGGGTGTCGATCATGTTCAGCTCGTAGGTGTTGCCGTCGGCCGCGGTGTACATCAGGCGCACGGTGGCCGCCTTGATGGTGATGCCACGCTCGCGCTCCAGGTCCATGCTGTCCATGAACTGGGCCTTGCGCTCGCGGTCGCTCAACGCGCCGGTGGCGTCGAGCAGGCGGTCGGCCAGGGTCGACTTGCCGTGATCGATGTGGGCGATGATCGAGAAGTTGCGGATGAGATGGATGGGCGTTGACATGAACACTTCTGTGCGACCGGGCGGTCGTAGTGGCGATGTGACGGTGAGCGGCTGGCTGGGTGAAAGGGCGCGCAGCTTAGCAGTCCAGGCGGCGCGCGTCGGGACGGACTAGCCGCGGGGGCGGGGCGCCAGGATGTCCAGGGTCAGCTGTCCGGCCAGGTGCCGGCTCTCGCGCTCGAGGACCATGTCGATGCCCTGACGGATGAACTCGGCGACCGGGACCTTCGTCTTGTCGTGGAGCTCCTTCAACCGCTCGCTCTGTTCGGGTGTGATGTAGATGGTTGTGGAGATCTTCTTCCGCGCCATGCCGGCGACAATGCATGGCCATATGTGAATAGTCAAAGGCTCGATCACTTGCGAGATCAAGCGTTTGAGCCTACCGTTGTGGGCAATCATGACCAACTTGCGTGGCATGCGCGTGTCCCTGCGACGGCTCTCGAACCTGGTTGCTCCCGTGGCGCCGGTGGGCGCCTTGTTCCTCACCATGGCCGTGGCTGGCTGCGGCAGCACCCAGAACACCGGACCGGCCACCCCCGGCATGGCCGGCAACGTTCCGGGCGCGCCGCCCGTCGACCGCAGCCGGTGCAAGGCGGAGGGCAAGCAAGTCACCACCGCCGACACCAACATGGACGGCAAGCCGGACGTCTGGAAGTACTACGTGGCGAACGGCCAGGGCTCGCAGGTGCTGACCTGCAAGCAGGTCGACCTGAACCACGACAACAAGATCGACATCGTCTACTACTACGACGACACCGGCACCAAGACGAACCTGGAAGAGTTCGACACCGACCGCGACGGTCACATCGACGAGACCGTCTACTACGTCAACGGCAAGAAGATCCGCTCGGAGTTCGACACGAACCTGGACGACAAGCCCGACGTCTGGAACTACTACGAGGACGAGAAGCTGGTCCGCATCGAGCGCGACGCCGACTTCAACGGCAAGGTCGATCAGTGGGAGTACTACGAGGGCGGCAAGCTGGACCGCATCGGCTACGACACCACTGGCGCCGGCAAGGTCGACAAGTGGGACCGCGCCCCGGAGGGCGGCGACGTGGCAGCGCCGGCCGCCGCTCCCGCGGCCTCCCCTCCGCCCAGCACCACGACGGCGCCGACCGCTTCGGCGGCCCCTGCCCCGGCAGCGGCGACGCCGGCCCCGGCGAAGAAGTAGGGCCGGGCGGGCCCCGGGCCGGCAGCGCGCACAGGGACGCCCGCCGGCTACCCCCGGGCCCCCACCCCAACCCTCTCCCGCAAGCGGGAGAGGGAGACGGAAAAGCTGGCGCGGGCCCGTTCAGCGCCTGCCACGCGACTGCCCTCCCTCAACCGGGAGAGGGAGACGGCGTGCGGGCGCGGCGCGTCCGTTCAGCGCCCGCCCGGGCAGCTGCTAGACCTGGCCCAGACCGAAGCCGTCATGCAGCGAGCGCACGGCCAGCTCGGCGTACTTCGCCTCGATCACGCACGAGATCTTGATCTCGGAGGTGGAGATCAGGTGGATGTGAATGTTGTCGCCGGCCAGGATCTCGAACATCTTCAGCGCCACACCGGCGTGCGAGCGCGTGCCGACGCCGACAACGGACACCTTGGACAGGTTCTCCTCCGCCTTGATCTGGTCGGGCGGGCACAGATCGGCGCACGCCTTGGAGAGGATGTCCTTGGCGCGGACCAGATCGCTGCCCGGCAGGGTGAACGTCAGGTTGGTGCGCCCGTTCTGGATGTGGGCCTGCACGATGACGTCGACGACGATGCCCGCCTGCGCCAGGGGCCTCAGCACCTGGGCCTGGATTCCGGGCTTGTCGACGAGACCCGACAAGGTCACTTTGGCCTCGTCACGCGTGGCGGTGACACCGGAGACGACGACTGCTTCCATGGACTTCTCCTCGGGAACGACCCAGGTCCCTTCGTTATCGTTGAAGCTCGAGCGGACGTGAATGGGGACCTGATACTTCATCCCGAACTCGACGGAGCGGATCTGCAGGACCTTGGCGCCCAGCGACGCCAGCTCCAGCATCTCCTCGTAGCTGATGCGATTGACCTTGCGGGCGGTGCGCACCACGTTCGGGTCGGCGGTGTAGACGCCGTCGACGTCCGTGTAGATCTCGCAGACGTCGGCCTTCAGCGCGGCGGCGACGGCCACCGCGGACGTGTCGGAGCCGCCGCGGCCCAGGGTGGTGATGTTGCCGTCCTTGTCGACACCCTGGAACCCGGCCACCACGGCGATCTTCCCCGCGCGTAGCGCCTCGCGCACGTGCTCGGCGTCGATGTCCTGGATGCGGGCGCGGGCGAAGGCGCTGTCGGTGAGGATCCGCACCTGGTGGCCCAGCAGAGACGAGGCCTTGCCGCCTTCGGCCTGGATGGCCAGCGCCAGCAGCCCCACGGTCACCTGCTCGCCGGTGGAGGCGATGACGTCCAGCTCGCGCTCGTCGGGGATGGTGCTGATCTGCTGGGCCAGGCCCAGCAGGCGGTTCGTCTCGCCCGACATCGCCGAGACGACGACCACCACGTCGTGCCCCTGTTTCTGGGTGGCGATCGCCCGGCGCGCGACGTTCTTGATGCGGTCGATGGTGCCGACCGACGTGCCTCCGAATTTCTGAACGATGAGCAAGGCGGCCGATCTCTATCAGTGGCGCCACCGCCGTCAAGAGGAGGTGGCGACAAACCGCGGGGGCCGGGGCGCCGCGGCGCCCCGGCCGGGCCGTAGCGGGACGTGTAAGCTGCCGCCATGAGCGACCCCAACGCCATCGAGGTCCACATCACCGCGCCCGACCGCGAGCAGGCCGCCACCATGGCCCGCGCCCTGGTCGACGAGCGACTGGCCGCCTGTGTGAACATCGTGGACGGCGTGCACTCGGTCTACCGCTGGGAACAGAAGGTCGAGGAGAGCGCGGAGGTGCTGTGCCTGGTGAAGACCCGGCCCGACCTGCTGGAGGCGTTGACCGCGCGGGTGCAGGCCCTGCACCCCTACGACGTCCCGGAGATCCTGGCCTTCGAGGTGGCGGACGGCAGCCCCGCCTACCTGGCCTGGCTGGAAGAGTCGACCCGCCGGAAGTGACCGCCGCGGCCGCGAGCCCGTCCCCGGCCGCGGGGCGGCGAGGCCCGCGCCATCGCCGCCTACCCGGCGCGGCCCGTCTTCAGCTGCGCGATCGCTTCCCGGGCGGCGGCGGCGACGGAGGCTTCCGTGTCCTCGTGCGCCACCTTGTCCAGGGCCGGGATGACGTCAGGACGGCCGATCTTCGCCAGCGCGCGGGCGGCCTGGGCGCGCACCGGCACGTACTCGTCCTGTTGCAGCCGCTCGACCAGGGCGGGCACCGCCGCCGGGTCGCCGATGTCGCCCAGCGCGTCCACCATCTCGCGCCGGTTCTGCACCTCGCGCAGGTGCGCGATCAGCGCCGGCACGGCCCGCCGGTCCTTCAGCTTGCCGATCTGCAAGATGATCAGGCGGCACAGCAGCACGTCGTCCTGGCAGTCGCCCAGGGCCTCGGCCAGGGTGGGAACGCCCGCGTGATCGCTGCGGGCGGCCAGCGCCAGGGCGCCCCGCACCCGCAGCTTGCGCGGGCGCGACGGATCCGAGACCAGCGCCCTCACCCGCTCCACCGGCGCCAGGTCGCCTCCCCGCACCGCGCCCACCGCCGCCCAGTCGGCCACCACCGGATCCTTGTCGTTCGCGGCCAGCGCCAGCTGGGGCGCCGTCTGGGCGCGCGGCGGCAGCGACACCAGCAGCTCGGCCGCCTCGCGCCGCACCGGCGGGGAGGCGTCGGTCGACAGCATCAGCTCGGCCAGCGCCGGCGCCGCCATCAGATCGCCCAGCCGCCCCCGCTCGATGGCCTTGGGGACCCGCTCACCGTTCGGGTTGGCGGCCCCCTTGGCCAGCACCGGCTCGAAACGCACGTGACCGTCCAGCCAGTCATCGAGAACGCCGCGCAGGCTGGCGACCCGCTCGGGGTACTCGTCGGCGCGGTTCTGCTTCTCGCCCGGGTCCTTGGCCAGGTCGTAGTAGGCGCAGAAGCCCCAGTTCAGATCGCAGATCAACTTTTCCTGGTCGCGCACCACCATGCGCTTGTCCTCCAGCTCGGCGAAGGCCGGGGGCAGGCGCGAGGCGGGCGCGGGAGGCGTGGCCAGCCAGGGGCCCAGATCGGTGCCGCGCATGCGGGCGGGGACCGGGATGTCCAGCAGGTTCAGGACGGTGGGCGCGATGTCGATCAGCTCGACCGGCTGGTCGACGTCACGCGTGGGTAGGCCGGGAACGCTGATCAGCAGCGGGACGTGAATCTGCTCCTCGAACAGCGACGAGCCGTGATAGCGCCCGCCGTGCTCGTCGAACTCCTCGCCGTGGTCGGCGGCCAGCACCACGATGGTGTGCGGCCGGTGCTGCTTCACCCAGTCCAGCAGCCGCCCGATGGCGGCGTCGGCGTAGGCGATCTCGCTGTCGTAGCGATCCATGTCGCCCGCCCCGAAGGGAAACTCCGGGTGCGCCACGTAGGGCTCGTGCGGCTCGAAGAAGTGGACCCAGACGAACGCGCGCTTGGGCTTCTCCAGCTCGTAGAAGTGGATGATCTGATCGACGCGCTTCTGCGCCTCCAGGTACTCGAACTTGATGTACTCGAAGGCGAAGTTCGTGTCGGCGTAGGCCTTGAGCTTCTGCGCGTCCACGTAGAAGACGGCCGGCGGATAGAAGGCGGCCGTGCGCCAGCCGTACTGCCGCAGCGGCGACGTGATGGGGTCATGCCTCTCGGCGGGCGCCAGGCGGGCCAGGGTGGGGAAGTACTTCCCGGTCAACATCGAGGCGACCGAGAAGGAGGTGTGCGGCGCCTGCGCGTAGGCGCGGGTGAAGCGCACGCTGCGCGCCGCCAGCGCGTCGATGTGCGGCGTGGTGGGCCGCCGCCGGTAACCGAACGCGCCCACGTGATCGGCCCGCAGCGCGTCGACGGTTATCAACATCACGTCCGCCTCGGGCCGGCGTGGCCCGTCCGGCAAGGGGGGCAGATGGCTTTCGATCTCGCCCCGGTGGGCCGCGACGTACGTCCGCGCGTGCATCGAAACCGGCGACAGCCGCAGCAACTGGGCCGTCGCCGCCGTGCGCTCCAGCGCCGCGAAGCGGACGATCTGGCTGCCGTGCGCCTTCGCTCCCGCGAACACGGCCAGCGCCAGCGTCACGGCCGCCCCCACCGCCGACCAGCGGACGCCCCGCCCCCCCGCCGCCCCCTGGCGCGGCTGCAGCGCCAGCCGCGCCGCCAGCAGCGCGGCGGCTGCGGTCATCACGGCCAGGGCGGCGTGAAACCACGAGTAGAGCCGCGGCAACACCAGCTGGTTCGCCAGCTCGCACGCCAGCGCGAAGGCCCCCAGGCCCGCCACGCGCAGGGCCCGCCCCAGCGCCGCCGGGCCGGTGCCCCCGGCCATCCGCGCCAGCAGCCCCCGGAACCGGCGCGCCACGGCGAACACCAGCGCGGTGCCCAGCAGCGCCAGCAACGCGGACAGCAGCTGGTGCCCTGGCAACGAGGCCGCCCGATGGCCGGTGAACGCAGCGAACGAGGCATACGCCAGCAGCGGCAACGCCAGCAGCCCCGCCAGCGCCTCGGGCAACCAGGCGCGGCGACCGGCCCGCCGCAGCTGGACCGCCACGGCGGCGATGACCAGGCCGATCACCAGCATGGCGATGCCGGTCCAGGTGGTTCCCAGCAGGACCAGCACCGCGCCCTTGGCCGCGGCCAGGCCCCCCACCCCGCGCCGCACCGCCCACATCGTGTCGAAGGCGCCCACGGCCGCGCCGGCCAGCAGGCCCGCGGCGGGCCAGGCCCACCAGCTGGTGCGCGCCGCCTGCCTCGCGCTCAATACCGTGTCGCCGTCTCCGTTCATCTGATTGCCCCTGACCGTCTAACGACCCGAACAAGATCATTCAAGCGCCGTCTCGCGAAGTGGAGCAATCAGCCGGCTTCCTCTCCGAACACCCGGGCCGACGCCCAGCGGGCGTCCACGGCGCGCCGCAGGGCCTCGTGGGTGGGCAGCCGCAGCTCCGGGTCGGCCTCCAGGATCAGCGCGGCCTCGGACCGGGCCAGCTCCAGCATCCGCGCCGTGCCGGCCAGATCGGCGAAGCGCACCCGGGGCATCCCCGCCTGGCGAACGCCGAACAGGTCGCCGCACCCGCGCTGTTGCAGGTCGGCCTCGGCGATGGCGAACCCGTCGTTCGTCGCCGCCAGCGTCTCCAGGCGCGCCCGCGCCTCGGCGCCTGGCGCCCCCATCACCAGCAGACAGGTGGCGGCGTCGGAGCCGCGCCCCACCCGCCCCCGCAGCTGGTGCAGCTGCGCCAGCCCGAAGCGCTCCGCCTCCTCGACCACCATCAACGTCGCCTCGGGCACGTCGAGGCCGACCTCCACCACGGTCGTGGCCACCAGGACGTCCAGCGTCCCGCCGCGGAACGCGCGCAGGACGGCCTCCTTGGCGGTGGCCGGCAGATCGCCATGGACCAGCCCCACCCGCGCCGGCGCCAGCGCCGCCGCCAGCGCGCGGTGACGGTCGACGGCGGTGATGGCGCCCGCGCGCACCGCCTGCGCGCGCACGGGACAGACCACGAAGGCCCGCCGTCCGGCGGCCACGGTGGCGCGCAGCGCATGCTCGGCGGCCTCACGCGCGCTGGAGCCCTCGAGGATCAGCGTGGCGATCCGCTGGCGCCCCCGCGGCACCTCGTCCAGCACGGTGAGATCCAGATCGCCGTACAGGGTGAACGCCAGCGTGCGAGGGATCGGGGTGGCCGTCATCACCAGCAAGTGCGGCACAGGACCGGGCGGACCGGGCAGATCGCCCTCCTGGCGCCGCTGGCGCAGCCGGGCCCGGTCGGCCACGCCGAAGCGGTGCTGCTCGTCGACGATGGTCAGCGCCAGCGCAGGCAGGACCAGCTGCTCGGACAGCAGCGCCTGCGTCCCCACCAGCACGTCCAGCTCACCGGCCGCCGCGCGGGCCAGCAGGGCGGCGCGCTGCGGGCGGGGCGTGGAGGCCGTCAGCAACGCCACCCGCAGCCCCAGCGGCCCCGCCCACCCCGTGAAGGTGCGCGCGTGTTGCTCGGCCAGCAGCTCGGTCGGCGCCATCAGCAGCGTCTGCGCCCGCGCCCGCGCCACCTGCGCCGCCGCCGCGAACGCGATCACCGTCTTGCCACTGCCCACGTCGCCCACCAGCAACCGTTGCATGGGCGCGGGCGCCGACAGCTCGCGGTGCAGGTCGGCCATGGCGCGCCGCTGGGCGCTGGTGAGCGCGAACGGCAGCACCCCCTCGACCGCGGCCCTCAGCTGGTCGAGCGGCGCGGCGCAGGTCCGCGCCGGTTGGGCGCGGGCCGCGGCGCGCTGCCTGGCCAGACCCACCTGCAAGATCAGCAGGTCCTCCAGCGCCATGCGGCGGTGCGCCGCCGAGCGCCCGGTCACCAGCGCGTCCAGCTCGTCGGCCGAGGCGCTGGCCGCCGGCAGGTGCAAGCTCCGCAGCGCCTCGCCCACCGGCGGCAGCCCCAGCCGGGCGCGCGTCGCCGGCCCGAACAGCTCCGGCAAGCGATCGGCATAGCCGGTCACGGCGGCAGCGGCGATGCGCGCAAACACCCGGCCCGGCACCCCCGGCACGGCGCCGTACCGCGGCCGTATGCCCATCCCCGCGCCGTCCGGTTCCTGCGCGCGCGCGGTCAGGTTCACCGGGTGCAGCAGCTCCGGCTGTCCCTGGTCGGTGAAGCGCAGCGGCCCCGCCAGGACGACGGTGGCGCCTTTCGAGTAGGCGCGCCCCATCGAGGCCGGCGCGCGGAACCAGCGCGCCACGACGCGCGCCCCGTCCGCCTCCAGCGTGACGGCCAGGAAGCGCCGCGGAAACAGCTGCACCCGCGCCACCTGGCCGCGCACCAGCACCACCGCCCCTGCCTCCTTCGTTTCCAGCGCCGCGAGCGGCGTGTAGGCGCGCAGATCGTCGTAGGCGCGTGGCAGGGCGGACAGCACCGCGCCGATCGTCCCCAGGCCATGGGCCGCCAGTCGCTCCGCGGTGGCGGGCCCGGCGCCGGGCAACAGCGAGACGGGCGCCCCGGCGATGTCCAGCGCTTCCAGCGGGGTCGCACGGGCGCGGCGGCGGCCCGTCTCCAGCGGCGCGGGGGCTGTCACGTCCTCGCCCTCACCGCTGGATCGTCACCGCTTGTACGTGAACTTCAGCTCGTACTCGCAGATGTGGAAGACGTCGCCTTCGTCGATGCGCTTGTTGTCGATGCGCATGCCCTTGAAGTCGATGCCGTTCGTCGAGCCGAGGTCCTTGATGAAGAAGGCGCCGTTGCGGCGGATCACCGCCGCGTGCTTGCGCGAGACGTTGCCGTCCTTGATGGGCAGGTCCGACGACTTCGAGCCCCGCCCGATGATGAACTGCTCCTTGTCGATGCGGTACTTCTGGTTGTCGAACACCAGATAGATCGTCCCCCCGCCGGCCTCGGCCGTGCCGGGCGGCGTGGGGACCGAGACGGCCGCGGCGGTGGCGCGCCCGAACCGGGGCGGCGCCGGCGGAAAGCGCGGGGGCGGCGGCATGGGACCATTGAAGCTGCCGGGACGGGCGGCGCGCGAAGGTCCGACGGGCGAAGGTCCGGTAGGCAGGGAGGGCTCGTGCGACGGCAACGGCGAGGGGGTGTCGTCGGACGGGCCGGTCGTCTGGTATCCGGCCAGCTGCGCGTACGAGGTCATGGCGTCGTTGATCAGCTCCTCGACGCTCTTCTCCTGCTCGTGCGACATCTGCTCGAAGGTCTCCCACAGCCGATCCCGGCAGTGGAACTGGCGCAGCGAGGCGCGGGTGCGATCGTCCAGCGCCATCAGCCCTTGCTCCGCACGACACCGGCGACCCTGGTGGCCTCCTTGCCGATGGTATCGCCCGTCGGGAATCCCTTGATCATGGTGGTGTCCTTACCCAGTTTCCCCAACGGCGCCGCGTCCCCCGCCTGACCCAGGCGTTCAAGAGACATGACCGCCGTCATTCGCGCAAGCGGAAATTTCGAATCCAGCGCCTGCAGCAGCGCCGGACGGGCCGCCGGCCCCAGCTTCTCGATCAGCTTGACCAGCAGGTCGTCGACGTCGACCTGTTTGTACGTGGCGCTGGCGGGAAACGCCTCCAGGCCCGCCACGATTCCGTCCTGCTTCGACACGGCCAGCAGCGACTCGAACGCCCGGTAGCGAACCAGCTCGTCGTGATCGCTCTGGATGATCTTCACCAGGCCATCCTTCGCCTGGGGTCCCCCGATCGTCTCGACCACGCCGAACATCTCGTCCCGCACGGCGCGGTCAGCCTTGGAATCGCCGGCGATGCGCAGCGCGAACGGCAGGGCCTCGGGCTCCCGGCGCTGCTGCAGCGCCCGCACGGCGGCCACCGTCTCCTCGTGGCTGCCGTGCTGGATCTTCTCCTCCAGGAACTTCACCACCGCGGGCCCGCCCAGCACGCCGATGGCCTTCCACATCGCGTCGGGGATGGTCTTCTCGCGGCCGGCCCGCGCCACCAGCGCCGACGCGCCCATCTGGCGCGCGTTCTCGTCGCCCACGCGCGCCAGCAGATCGGCGACGGCGCCGTATCCCGGGATCGGTTCGCCCAGCAGCTTGGCCAGCATGGTTCCGGCGGGGGCGCCGATCGTCTGCAGGATCTTCTCGACCGACTGCCGGCCGTTGCGCACCCGACCGGCCCGCAGGTCGGCCTCGATGGTCGGCATCAGCGCGGCGTCGATCTGCGCCTGGTCCTCCGGACTGGCCAGCGCTCGCAGCGAGAACAGGGCGTCGCGCGCCGCCAGCGCCTTCTCGGGCGTCACGCCCCCGCCTGGCCCCATGGCGCTGACGTACAGGGGAACCAGCGCCCGGACCACGTCGAACCGCTCGCTGGGTGGCATGGCCGACAGCGCCCCCTCGACCTCGTCATCCTTGCCGATGTCGACCAGGGCCATGGCGGCCTGGGCGCGCAGCTTGGCGTCCACCCCGCGATCGCGCACCGTCGCCGCCAGCTTGCTGGGACCCTTTTCCGTGGTCTTCCAGACCTGAATGCTTTCGGCCGTCGGCTTCTCGCACCCCACGAAGGGCGCCGTGGCGGTCAGGCAGCCGGCCAGCGCGCAGGCGCGCGCCATGGCGCGACCCGCGCCAAGAGCTCCCCCGGCCGGCCCGCTGCTTCGAACGCGTCCCTTTTCGCAAAAGGCCATGGGTGCGGGCATGTTACGCACGCGCGGATCCGAGCGTCAAGGAAAGCGGCTAGGTGCTGGGCCCGGCGCGTTGCTGGTCCAGGCCGGTTCGGATAACGTCCGCGCACGCATGTTTCATTCGCGGGATCCCCGCCGGCGACGCCGCGTACGCGGGCGGGCGGCGGCTCCGCGCGACAAGCCGCGCCGCGCCGCCTGGCCCCTGGCGGCGCTGGTGACCGCGGGGGCTCTGCTGGGTGCGCCGCGAAGCGCCCGCGCCGTCCCCATCGACGATCCCGACATCGGGGGCATCGGCTTTTCAGGGCCCACCACCGGCGATCTGGCGGCCGTGTACTGGAATCCGGCGGCCCTGGGCCTGATCCACGGGGGTCAGGTGACGTTCGGCGCCACGGGGCGGCTGACCACGACGACGTACGCGCCGTCGGCCGCCACCGGGCTGGCGCTCCCCGGCGCGAAGGCCGCCGACTTCACCCATCCCTTCTCGTGGCCGCCCGGCCCCGGCGCGTTCGCCGGGGTGGGCGCCGACGTGGGCGGCGATCGCTTCTCGCTGGCCTTCGCGACCTACATGCCCTTCGCCGATCGCAGCACCTATCAGAGCGGCGATAGCCCCGACCTCTCCTCGCGCTACCACCGCATCTCGGCCGATCTGCGCAACCTGGCGCTGGTGCCAGCGCTGGCGGTACGGTTCGCGGGCGATCTGCGCCTGGGCTTCGCGCCCGGCTTTCTGTTCTCGACGGGACGCCTTTCCTTCGCCGACACCACCTGCGGAGTCAGCGGCAACCCGCCCTGCGCCCAGGACCCCGTCGGCGACGCGCGCTACGACATCGCCTCCGGCCCCGGGTTCCAGTCGGCCCGCTTCGCGCTGACGCTGGGCGGGGGTCTTTACTACCGCACCCGCTCCTGGGAGTTCGGCGCGTCCTTCTCCAGCCGTCCCTTCGCGGGCACGGGCAGCAACCCGGCCGGGATCTCCGGTCCCGACACGCAGGTGACCCGCCCCGCGCGTGACGGCGGCGGCCCTGTCACGTGCATGAACGGCCGCGCCGACGGACGCGGCTGCGTGTACGCCGACCTGTCCTACAAGTTGCCGTTCACGTTCATCGCCGGGGTGGCGTGGCATCCGCGCGCCGGTGCCGAGCTGAGCGTGATCGCGCGCCTGCTCAGCTTTCCGGCCGACGACGTCATCGACATCCGGCTCACGGGATCGTCGCTGGCCGCCGACGGGCTACCCCAGCACATCGTGCTGTACCGCGGGTACGGCAATGTGCTGGACACACGGGTCCGGTACGCCCAGTGGGTGGGCCATCGGCTGCGTCTGGGCGCCGGCTTGCGCTTCGAGAACAGCGCCCTGGCTCCCGGCGCCATCAGCCCGGGCGCCGTCGACGGGGAGAAGCTGGAACCGACGGCGATGCTGACGCTGCTGCTGTGGAAGCACGTCGCCATCGCCGCTGGCTATGGCTTCACCTACATGTTCGGCGTCGCCACCAACGACTCGCTGTTCGATGCCGGCGCCGCCAGCGCCTGCGAGGCGACCGCCGGCGATCTGACGCCGGGCTCCAGCTGTTACAAACGTCTGAACGGCCAGGCGCGCCCCGCCGCCGCCGGCACCTACCACAGCCACCAGCACGATTTCAGTCTGTCCCTGACGATGCAGTTTTGATAAACCGGCCGCGTGCGTCTCCCGCCGCGCGCCGTGGCCCCCACGGCACGGCGGCTGGTCCCGGCCGCCGCACTCGATGTCCCCGTCGCCCTGGTCCTGTGGGCGCTGTCGCCGGCGTTGCTCGGCGGCTGCCTGCCCCACCCCGCTTCGTCCACCGCCAGCTCCAATCGGGCGGCCGCTCCCCCGCGCGCCGCGGGCGTCAGCGAGGTCGCCTCGGCGCCGCTGGGACCGCTGCAGGTGCGGAAATGGCGCCTGGGCAACGGGCTGCAGATCATCACGGTGCCGGACGCCAGCGCCCGCAGCATCAGCTACGTCACCACGTTCCGCGTCGGCTCGCGGGACGAGAACGCCGCCGGCGGCCAGACCGGCCTCGCCCACCTGTGCGAGCACCTGATGTTCGCGGGCACGCGCGGCGGCTACAAGACCGGCGAGTTCGATCGCCGGCTGGAGGCGGCGGGCGGCAGCGCCAACGCCATGACCTCGTACGACTTCACCTCGTACGTGGACGACATCCCGCCGGCCCTGCTGGCCGACACCGTTCGCCTGGAAGCGGACCGCATGGTCAACCTCGAGCTGGGACAGGGGGACGTCGACACCGAGCGCGACATCGTCGTCGAGGAGCGCCTGCAGTCCGCCCAGGACGACGTCGACGGCGAGCTGGAGGAGCTGGTGTGGGGTCAGGCCTTCCGCGCGCACCCGTATCGCTGGCCGGTGATCGGGCGCATGGCCGACATCAAGGCGGTGACCAAGGACCGCGTGTGCAACTTCTACCAGGCGCACTACCGACCGGCGCGCGCCGTGGTGGTGCTGGCGGGCCGCTTCGACGAGGGCGCGGCCCTGGACGCGATGGCCGCGGCGTACGGCGCCCTGCCGGCGCGCGACGAACAGGATGCGGCGCCGATCCCGGCGGAGGCAGCCCCCGAACGGGAGGTCCGCGCCGCCATCGAGCGCCCCGTCCCCGCCGACCGGTTCATGGTGGGCTACCCGGCGCCCGGGCTGGGCGCGCCGGAGCGGCCGGCCTACGAGCTGCTCGACGAGCTGCTGGCCGGCGGGCCGTCGGCGCGCCTGCCCCGCGCGCTGATGGTCGATCGCGAGCTGGCCTCGTCGGTCGACGCCGAGGTGGCGCAGACGCGCGACGCCGGGCTGTGGACCGTGGTGGTCCAGGCCATGAAGGGCACGCCGGCGGCGGCGGCCGAGGAGGTGATGCAACAGGAGATCGCCCGCCTGATCGCGCAGCCGGTCTCGGTGGCCGAGCTGGACGGGGCGCGCAATCGCCTGGCCACCGCGTTCTGGCGAGGGCTGTCGTCCAGCCAGGGCCGGGCCGACGCGCTGGGACGCTTCGACGTCATCACGGGTGACTTCCGCACGCTGCTGGATCGCGGCGCGGCCTATTCCCGTGTCACCCCCGACGACGTCACGGGGGTGGCACGACGGTACCTGGGCTCGGGCGCGCGCTCCGTCGTGGTGGCCCGCCCGAAGGGCGGCAAGCCGTGAGGGAGAGCGGCGGTCAGGCCCGTCGCGCAGGAAAGGCGGTGGGGCTGGCCATCATGTTCACGCTGCTGGCCGGCGCGGCGAACGCGTTCGCGCAGCCGGGCGCCGCGCCCGCGGTCGAACGGCGCACGGGCCCGGCGGGTTCGCTGCTGCTGGTGGAGACGAACCGGGCGTTGCCGCTGGTCCACCTGGTGGTGGCGCTGCGCTCGGGCTCGGGCTGGGATCCGCACAAGAAGGAAGGGCTGGCTCACCTGGCCGCTGCGACGGCGCGCCGGGGCGCCGCGGGACAATCGCGCGCGCAGCTTGACGCGCGCCTAGACGCCCTGGGCGCCAGCCTGGACGTCACCGTCGATCCCGACTCGACCCGCTTCGAGGGGGACGTGCTGGCGCAGCACCTGGACGCGTTGCTGGGCATCGCCGCCGACGTGCTGCTGCGCCCCGACTTCGCCGCGGCCGAGGTGGCGCGCACCCGGCGCGACGTGCTGGCGCAGATCGACGAGTCCGACAACGACGACGCGGCGCTGGGCGCCCGCTACTTCCAGCGCAACCTGTACGGCGATCATCCCTGCGGCTATCCCCCGGAGGGCGCGCGGGCCAGCCTGGCCCGGGTCCGTCGCGAGGATCTGCGGGCGTTCTTCAGCGAGCACGCGGTCGGTCCCAACGTCATCCTGGCCGCCGGCGGCGACGTGTCGGCGGACGAGTTCGCGGCGGCAGTGGCCCGCCACTTCGGGGCGCTGCCGGCCCGCCCCGCCCCCGGCCCCAACCCGCTCGCGTTGCGCGAGCCGCAGCAGCCCCACGGCTGGCGCATCCAGATCGTGGACAAGCCGGATCGGGAACAGGCGCAGATCTTCTTCGGGCAGCTGGCGGTGCCGGCCACCGATCCCGACTACGTGCCGCTGCTGGTCCTGGCCACCAGCTTCGGGGGACGCGGCATGAAGGCCACGTTGATGGAGGAGATCCGCACGAAGCGCGGCCTGGCCTACGGCGCCTACATGACGCTGTCAGAGCGGCTGGAGCGCGGCGCCCTGACCGGCTGGGTGCAGGCCGCGACGGCCAAGGCGGTGCCCACCCTGAAGCTGGCGCTGAAACTTTACGTGGGGCTGATGGAGAGGGGCCTCGACGGCGACCGTCTGGCCTTCGCGAAGAGCTTCCTGTCCGGCGCTCTCGGTACCGAGATGGACGATCCGGCCCACCGCCTGGACGCCCGGGTCACCGCCGAGCTGGTGGGTCTGCCGCCCGGATTCGTCGACGACCTGCCTGCCCGCATCCAGGCGGTGACCCCCGCGCAGCTGGCGACCGTGGTCGCCAGACGTATCCACGCCCACGATCTGGCCATCACCATCGTCGCCACGGCGGCGTCCCTGCGGCCGCGCCTGCTCGACGCGAAGATCCAGCCCGGCGCCATCGACGTCGTCCCCTACCAGACGTTCTGAGGGGACGCGGCCACCGTCACGCGACCGGGCCAGCCACCGCTTGCGGCGCCGCGAGATCGTCCCTAACGTGGGCGCGATGCCGAACGATACGGCGAAACAGAAGATCATCGGGCGCGGCAAGTACGTCGAGCTCGTCGAAGAGAAGGGCTGGGAGTACATCCGCCGCCACACCTCCACCGGCGTGGTGGTGATTCTCGCCACCACCGACGCCGGCGAGCTGGTGCTGGTCGAGCAGCCGCGCGTGCCCATCGGGCGGCGCGCCATCGAGCTGCCCGCCGGGCTGGTGGGCGACGTGCGCGGCAGCGAGGACGAGCTGTTCGAGCGCGCCGCCGAGCGCGAGCTGGAAGAGGAGACCGGCTTCCGCGCCGCGCGCTGGGCACCGCTGATCGAGACGCCCAGCTCGGTCGGTCTGTCCTCGGAGATCCTGACCTACTTCCGTGCCACGGGCCTGACCCGGGTCGGACCGGGCGGGGGCGACGAGACCGAGGACATCACCGTGCACTTGGTGCCGCTGGGCGAGGTGCGGGCGTTCCTGAGCGCGAAGCTGGCGGCCGGCCTGGCCATCGATCCCAAGGTGTTCGTCGGTCTGTACTTCGTCGACGGCGTGTGGACAGCGGGCGGCACCGAGTCGTGAGCCGCTTCCCCCGACCGCCGGCCACCCCGTTCGCGACGGTGCTGGACGAGCCGCAAGGCCCGCTGCCCTTCGTTCCCCGGGCGTCCCCCGAGGGCGGCGTGGTCTGGGAATACGTGGTCGACCCCGCCCACTACAACCCCTACGACATGCTGCATGGGGGGGTGGTGATGGCGCTGCTGGACACCGCCATGGGGCACGCGGTGGCGACGCTGGTGCATCCGGACGGACGCTTCAACGCCGCCGCGCAGATGAGCACCAACTTCCTGGCCCCGGTGAAGTCGGGCACGCTGCGCGCCCGGGCCCAGGTGGTGAAGGTGGGCAAGCGGTTGGCCGTCGTGGAAGCGCGCGCCACCGACGACGCCGGCACGCTGATCGCGCTGGCGACCGCCACGCACAGCATCCTGCCCTGAGCTCTTTGCGGGCGGTGATCTTCAGGCCGGCGCGCGCAGCGCTGCCCGGGCCGCGCCCGGGTCGTTGGTGATCAGGGCGTCCACCCCGGCCGCCGCCAGCCTGCGCAGCGCGGACGGCTCGTCCACCGTCCACACCGCCACGCGGTAGCCCTGGGTGTGCCAGCGGCGCAGCGCGACCGCGTCGCACAGCACGTCCTGCGGATGGGCCGAGAAGGGGCGCAGCCAGGGGAGCGCCCAGGCGCGCCGCAGATGGACCGGCGCCTGGGCCTCGAACAGCAGCCCCGCCGGGATGCGATACACCCGATCCTGCCAGGCCCATACGGCGTAGGGATGAAACGAGGAGATCAGGATCCGTTCGCGCAGCCCGGCCACGTCGGTGACGGCCGCGACCGCCCCCACCAGCGCGCGCAGCTCGGACCACGACACCCCCGAGGCCTTCAACTCGACGTTGACCAGTGCCGCCGGCCCGCACGCCTCCAGCGCCTCGGCCAGGGTGGGGATGGCGGCGCCCGAGACGAGGCGCAGCCCCCGCAGCTGGGCCAGCGACAGCGCGGCGATTCGTTCCGGACGACCGCCCAGGCGCGCCAGATCGTCGTCGTGGAAGACCACCACCTCGCCGGACGCGCAGCGGAGCACGTCCAGCTCGACGCCGTCGGCGGCGTCGGCCGCCGCCCGCGCGAACGATGGCAACGAATTCTCGGGCGCGTGCGCGCTGGCCCCCCGGTGTCCGATGATGAGCGGCAGGTCCCCACGCGGGCGCGCCCACGCGGAATCGGCCCAGCGCGCGCGC
>Ga0105237_10000319_pt1 | contig 67468 bp, 55 predicted proteins | sample KBSC24metaG_FD_81520 | JGI IMG/M metagenome (GOLD analysis project Ga0105237, IMG submission 81520) | Corn rhizosphere microbial communities from Kellogg Biological Station, Michigan, USA - KBS C2-4 metaG | ecosystem: Host-associated > Plants > Roots > Rhizosphere > Soil | place: Michigan, USA... | reverse complement strand
TCAGGACTTCACGACCGAAGTCGCCGACGGCATGGTGGTGCTTGACGCGGTTCACCAGATTCAAGCCGAAGCTGCCAACGATCTCTCGGTGCGATGGAATTCCAAGGCAGATAAGTGCGGCTCGTGCTCGGCGGAAATTAACGGCATGCCGAAGCTGATGTGCATGACGCGCCTGAACTCGCTGCCGCTCGACCAACCGGTGACCATTGAGCCGATGAAAGCTTTTCCGGTTCTCAAAGATCTTGTGACCGATGTGAGTTGGAATTATCGCGTCAAGGCGAAAATAAAACCGTTCCAACCGCGCCCTGCGGATGCACCCGATGGGACTTGGCGTATCGATCAGCAGGACGTTGATCGCGTGCAGGAATTCCGCAAGTGCATCGAGTGCTTTCTTTGCCAGGACGTCTGCCACGTGCTGCGCGAGCATCATTTGCACGAGGAGTTCATCGGGCCGCGATTCCTGGTTTACACGGCTGCGCTGGAGATGCACCCGCTCGATACCGCCAACAGATTGGGCGATCTGAAGGATGGCGGCGGCATTGGTTATTGCAATATTACGAAGTGCTGTACCAAGGTATGTCCGGAGAGCATCACAATTACTGATAATGCAATCATCCCGTTGAAGGAGCGGGTGGTGGACGAGTTCTACGATCCATTGAAGAGGCTCTTCCGGGCATTCCGTGGAGGATCATGATGTTCGAAGTGAAACCAATCGCCCGGGAGGCGATCCCCGAGGCGCTCCAGAAAGTGGAGCGGTACCGATTGTTGAACGAGCCCGCCCTGGCCGAGAGTATTTGCGAAGATATTTTGCGCATTGAACCTCACAATCAGCATGCACTCGCGATGCTGCTGCTCACCCTTACCGATCAGATTGGCACCGGAGGGTCCGCAGCGCACGCGCGCGCCATTCTGCCGCGATTCGAAGAGGAATACGATCGCGCATATTACGCGGGCATCATCGCCGAAAGAACGGCGCGCGCGATGCTGCATCGCGGAATTCCCGGTGCGACGTTCGATGCATATCAGAACTTTCGCGAGGCGATGGATTGGTATGAGCGAGCGGAATCGCTGCGGCAGCCGGGCAACGACGATGCGATTCTGCGCTGGAACACGTGTGCGCGAATTTTGAATCGCGACCAGAATTTGCGGCCGCGTCCGGAAGAGAGCTTTGAACCTGTTTTGGGGGAGTAAAAGAGCACAGACACGATGCTCTTTGAACTTGCTCTTTGCCTGATTTCCCTCGCTGCGGGGATGTTCGGCGGAATTCTTGGGATGGCCGGTGGAATATTTGTCGTGCCGGCGTTGACTCTGCTGTTCGGAATCAATATTCATTACGCAATCGGCGCCAGCCTTGTCTCGGTGATTGCGTGCTCCAGCGGAAGTGCAGCGAATTTCCTGGAAAACCGGCTTACTAATGTGCGTCTGGCGATTCTCCTGGAAATCGGAACAACGCTCGGCGCGCTCACAGGTGTGTTTCTTAGCGGCGTGTTTCCGGTGCAGGTCTTGTATTTTCTATTCGCCCTAATTCTTCTTGTGTCCGCGTACGCGATGTTTCGTCAAGGGTCGATTATCAGCAGCGAGAGCCCGGTAGCTACTGTGCCGGATCCCTTGGCATTGAAGCTTGGCCTCAATTCCAGCTATCCCGGGCCGGATGGAAAGCCGGACATCCCGTACAAAGTCGGACGCGTGTGGCTCGGCATGATTCTGATGTATGGAGCAGGCGCGGTATCGGCGCTACTGGGGATCGGAAGCGGTGTTTTGAAAGTGCCGGCGATGGATTCGGCGCTCAAGCTCCCGATCAAAGTGTCGTCAGCAACGTCGAACTTCATGATCGGCGTTACGGCGGCGGCAAGCGCGGGTATTTATTATGTTCACGGCGATATTGTTCCGATGATCGCGGCGCCTGTCGCCATTGGTTCCATGGGCGGCGCGTTTCTGGGCTCGAAGCTGATGGTGCGGATGCCGGGGCGTAGAATCCGGTATCTATTTATCGGCGTGTTGCTCCTTCTCGCGGCGGAAATGCTAATGACTGCTTTCGGATCAAAAGTGGCCAAAGAGATGCTCTCGTGATGGGCCGGGCGGAACGCATTCTCGCGGGCCTGCTTCGTTACGGGGCGCTTGTGGCGGCGGCGTGGATGGCCGCAGGTCTGGTGCTGAGCCTGCTGCAAAGCGGGCGTCTCACTGTTTTGCGGCCTGCAATGCACGTTAATGAAATCGGCAGCTATTTGATGGCGATAGATCCGGTGGCGTTTATTACCGTCGGAGTGCTACTGCTGCTTTCGTTACCGGTGCTGCGGGTCGGAATTATGGTCGTGGTTTTCGCGTCCAGTAGGGATTACCGCTTCATGGCGATTTCCGGGATTGTTCTTTTGATCATTGTGGGCGGATTTTTGGTGGGGAAGGGTTTGGCGTAGGCGCCGACGCTATTATGAAGCTATGGTTGCTGAGTGGTTCGCCGACACCGACCCGAAGGCCCTTGAAGTTTACATCCAACTTCATCGCGAGATGACGCCGGGCCAGCGCCTGGCACGTGTCTTCGAGCTCTGCGATTTTCAACAATCTCTCCAAATAGCGAACGTGCGCGAGATGTACCCGCAGGCTGACGAACGAGAGGTATTCCTTCGCGTTGCGGCTCGCCGCCTCGGCCGGGATCTCATGATGAAAGCGTACGATTGGGACCCGGAACTCCATCCTTGATCGCTCTTGGGCCCGTTTTCGAACGATTGCTGGAGGTTTTGGACCGGCTGGAGATCCCATTTCTAATCGGCGGCTCGGTTGCCAGTGGGAGTTATGGACTTCCTCGCCAGACGAACGATATTGATGTCCTTGCCGATTTCCGGAACACCGACATGCCGTTGTTTTGCGAGCTTTTGCAGAGTGAATTTTACTTGGACGAGCAGTCTGCGGTCGAAGCGATAAAACAAGGCCGGCCCTTTAATGCTATTCATCTGAAAGGGGCGTTCAAGTTCGATTTCTTCCCGGCAAGTCCTGAGGGTTTCTCCCAAGCGGAACTAACGCGCAAGCGCTACATCATCTCCGCGACGCCGGGTCTGGAGAACATCGAGTTTCCAATTTCCAGTCCGGAAGACACCATCCTTGCAAAGCTAGTTTGGTTTCGCAAAGGCGGCGAAGTCTCCGATCGGCAATGGAGCGACATTCTTGGCGTCCTCGGCGTGCAGTTTGCTCGGCTGGACCATGGCTACATGAAGGATTGGGCGGCTAAGCTTAACGTGCTGGACCTACTCGAGACCGCGATCCGTACTTATTCCGGCGGTTCCTAGCTGCAGAATCGCGGCTTACCGAATGAAACCTGATCGAATGCCCGCTCCCGGCCAATGCATCGAATTCGTGATGATCGGCGGTCAATAACGTACCGCCTACCCTGTCCGCCAGCGCAAGTCCAAAGCAGCCGGCTAGAGAGATTCGTTTATAAACGGCCTTGAGGGTTCCTGCTGATTGCCAGAAAGAAGCGGACATTTCATTTTGCGGAATAACCCCGTCAAACTCGAGGTCGCGGATTGCCTGCAATGCGGTTTCAGGACCGTCTGAGCGATAGAAATCGTAATAGACCTCGCAGAGGTTTAGCACGTGTGCACAGGTCTGATTGTTGGAATTGAATAGGAATCGCGAACACGATCGCCGCCATTTTCGGCTCGCAAATATGCGATCATCGCGCTGGCGTCCAGAACATAAATCACGCTGGACGTCTACGTTCTTCCAGGGCAATCTCTTCCACTTTCCGCGCGCAGAATTCTTCAATGGAGGTGCGAACGTAGGCGTACTTGCCGTAGGCACTGGGGCGAAAGGCTGTCTTTTTTATAGCGTTCAACAACTCTTCACGCTCGACTGGCGTGAGTTGTTGCACTTCTTCTAGAATCTTCTCGACCGCGGTAGACATTTGATTTCTAAATATCTTACTGCTACCCAGCGGAACGATGTGCGTGGTACTCCATAGGCGCCGTTCCAAACATATTCCGATTGGTGTAACATTCCAGCCATGGGAACTCACGTCACTCGTAGAGGATTCATCGCCGCAGCATCCGCCGTTACAGCCGTGGCGGCGACGCCTGCAAAAGAAGCCGGCGAAGGCACGCTCGCGCTGCTCGGAGGTCCGAAAGTCCGGACGCGGCCGTTTCCATCCTGGCCGGTGACGAAGGAGAACGACGAGCAGGCGTGGATGTCCGTGCTTCGCTCCGGCAAGTGGAATCGAACAGCAGGCGATCGCGCGCGGATTTTCGAGGAGCACATGGTGCAGGCAATCGGCGCGAAGTATTGCCTGGCAACCGCGAATGGTACGGCGTCTCTCTTCACGGCACTGAATGCTCTTGGTATCGGGCCCGGCGATGAGGTGCTCGTTCCACCGTACACGTTCGTGGCGACGGTGAATGCGGTGCTGCTCACGCACGCGCTACCGGTTTTCGTCGACAGTGATCCCGATACTTTTCAGATCGACGCTCATAAGATTGAATCGCGCATCACCCGGCGTACGGCGTGCATCATGCCGGTGCATCTGGGCGGGGCGCCGGCGGATATGGACGTCATTCTCGATGTCGCGCGCCGGCACAAATTGCCCGTGATCGAGGACGCATGCCAGGCCCACTTCGCGGAGTGGCGCGGCCGGCGGGTCAGCGGACTCGGCGATCTCGGTTGCTTCAGCTTCCAGGCGTCGAAGAACCTGAACTCCGGCGAAGGCGGCGCGGTGATCACCAACAGCGAGGATTTGATCAACCGATGCCGCGGTTTCCATAACAACGGAGGCGTCTACCCGCGCGGCGCGTTTCAATATTCGGGCCTTGGAGCGAACCTGCGGATCACCGAGTTCCAAGCTGCTCTGCTGGCCGAACAACTCACGCGTGTGGAGGGGCAGATGCAAGTCCGGGAGCGCAATGCGAAGTACCTCACCGGATTGCTGAAGGAAATTCCCGGCATCGTGCCTGCCAAACAATACGAAGGCTGCACACGGAACGCGAATCACTTGTACATGTTCCGCTATCAACGCGAGCATTTTGCGAATGTACCGAAATCGAAGTTCGTGCACGCGATGAGTGCCGAAGGTGTTCCTTGCAGCATCGGGTACACGCCGCTGAACAAAGAAGCGGCGATTCTGAATACGCTCGGCGGGAAGGCCTTCCGGTATATCTACTCCGAAGCTGAGCTCAGTGCCTGGCACGAACGGAATCACTGCCCCGTGAACGACAAGCTTTGCGAGGAGGCGGTCTGGATCACGCAGACTATGCTGTTGAGCGACTCGGAAGGCATGGACCACGTCGCCATGGCCATCCGCAAGATTCAGAAAAACGCGAAGCTGCTCGTCTAACAGTATCTTTCGTACACTGATTACCGCGAATGTGTGCGCCAAGCACACAAAGCCGTGTATGCTTGTCCCGGCCTTTTGAACCGCCGTGCCGCCCAGGAGCCGTTTCCATGACAGTTAAGTACCAGATGTTGTTTCTTCTTTTGGGCTTGTGCGCCAACCAAACGGGCGCGATGGCCGAATCAAAACCGCTGGAACTCAAGTGGTCAGAACTTGCTCCTATGATCGGTGGACACCACGTGGAACTTGGACTTAGCGAAGGGACCACTGTCAGCGGAGAAGCGGTCGCGGTGAGAGAAGACACGCTTATCATCGACGTGAGTAAGTCGTCTGGAGCGAAACAATATGCAAAGGGCAGCGCAGCAATTCCGCGGAATTCCATCACTTTAATCAAGGTGCAGCGAAACAGCGGTACGTGGGGGAGAACGTTAGGGACGGTTATTGGCGTCGTAGTTGGATTGGGAACTGGCGGTTATGCGGGAGCCCATATGGACTCCGCGGGCCCGGCTATCGCCGTCGCCGTCGGAGTGGCGTCAGGAATAGCAGTAGCTGGATATTACGCCGGCAGAAATCTCGACCGGCGAGTGACGCTGATCCGAATCGTGCCGTGAGAAATGCCCGGAACCAGCTCGTATAAAATACACTGGTTCAGATGATCAAAAACTATACTGACCTCTCCGGCCGGATTGCCGTTGTGATTGGGGGGACGTCTGGTATCGGCCGCACGCTTTCCCTTGGACTCGCGAACGCGGGAGCCAACGTGGTTTCTTCCGGACGCCGCCAGAATCTTGTCGATGAAATCTCCGCTGCGGTGAAGGAGACAGGGCGCCGCACTCTGAGTCACACGGTGGACGTCGGCGACCGCAAATCGATCGACGCGCTGCGCGACGCTGTGCTGAAGGAATTCGGTCAGGTAGACATTCTGCTGAACGCCGCCGGCCGCACTAAGCGCACGCCGACAAAGGATTTGCCGGAATCGGAATGGAACGATATTCTGGACACGAATCTTACGGGGATGCTGCGCTGCTGCCAATCGTTTTATGAGCCGCTCGCCGCGAACAAACGCGGCCGCATCGTGAATATTGCGTCGCTGAGTTCGTACGTTGGTCTGTTCGAGGTCGCCGCGTATTGCGCCTCGAAGGCCGGAGTCCTGTCGCTTACCCGCAGCCTTGGAGTGGAATGGGCGAAGGCAGGTATTAATGTCAATGCCATTGCGCCCGGCGTGTTTCGGACGGAGTTAAACGCAGCGCTTCTTGACGGCACGGTGCGCGGCCAGGAATTCAAGACGCGCACGCCGATGGGCCGCTTCGGTCAAACAGAAGAGTTGGTTGGCGCGGCGGTCTTACTCGCATCCGACGCGGCCAGCTACATCACCGGACAATGCATCGCGGTGGACGGCGGCTTCCTTGCTTCGGGTGTAAACACATAGTCATGAAGGCCTTCATCATCACGCAACCAGGCGAAACCGCCGTGGGCGAAATTGCGGTCCCCGCGCCCGGTCCTGAGGAAGTTTTGCTGCAGACGCGCATTGTGGGAATGTGCGGAACGGACTTGAGCACATTTCGCGGCAAGAATCCGCTGGTGAGTTATCCGCGAATTCCCGGCCATGAAATTGCGGCGACCATCGCGGAAGTCGGTTCGGGGGTTCCGGCGGAATTCCGCGCTGGACAGAACGTTACGGTTTCGCCCTACACGGCTTGCGGAATATGCGCCTCGTGCCTCCGCGGGCGGACGAACGCGTGCAAATCGAACCAGACTCTCGGTGTGCAGCGTGAGGGCGCCATGACCGAATATTTCATCGTGCCGTGGCGGAAGCTGTACATCGCTGAGGGGCTCAGTTTGCGAGAACTGGCCATGGTGGAACCGCTTTCGGTTGGCTTCCACGCGGCACATCGCGCGAGAGTGATCCCTTCGGATATAGCGGTGGTGATGGGCTGCGGTGCGGTCGGGCTGGGTGCAATTTCGGCTGCCGCCTTTCGCGGTGCAATAGTAGTCGCGATCGATATTGAAGACACCAAGCTCGCACTCGCCCGTGAAGCCGGTGCGACACACACGATCAACTCGAGAACGGAGCCGCTTCACGAGCGGCTACAAGAGCTCACCGATGGGCTGGGGCCAGATGTGATCATTGAAGCGATCGGTACGCCGGAAACATTCCGGTTGGCGGTGGAAGAAGTCGCATTCACTGGACGCGTGGTGTACGTGGGTTATGCCAAGGAACCTGTCAGCTACGAAACGCGGCTCTTCGTGCTGAAGGAGCTGGATATTCTTGGATCCCGAAACGCGCTTGACGAATTCCCGACGGTGATCGAAGTGATCCGGCAGAAGCGATTCCCGGTGCATCGGCTGATTTCGAAGGTAGTGCCGATCGAAGAAGCCGGCGAGACGCTGAAAGCCTGGAGCGACCGGCCGCAGGACTTTACCAAGGTGCAGGTGGAAGTGAAGGCGTAAGTGCTGGTTCGTTAGTAGAGTTCGAATACGCTTCCCGGTTCGGTTCAATGTGAGCCCGTTGCTTCCGTCATCTTTCAAGCCACCGGCGTGGCGATTCTGCGCTGATCGGATTAGGCGGGCAGGCTGAGCTGGTGGTTCGTGGATGGAGGCCGGGGGTCTAGCGACTTGTGATGGAATTCTTGTGCGCTTCAGCGACCTGGGGAAGACGCGTTTGGTTTTGTCGTTGACTCGCGCGATTAGCCTGTAATCATCTCATGATGTTGAATACGGTCCTTCACCCCCACGATATCAGCGTGAGCGAAATCACGCCTCGCCTCCGTGAACGAGCACCAGTCGTCCGGCTTAGGAATGCGGTACTCCCAAAGTAAACGCCCGCAAACGGAGCCTGGGTCGCGGATTCGCACGGGCGTTTGCTTACGAATACTGAGAAGGGCCGCGACCGGCCCTTTGCGGCTGGCTAGAACCGCACCAGCATTCCGAATTGGATATTGCGATCGCCGCCGCCTAATACGATTTGTCCGAACTGAGCGTTGGTGATATCTGTCGTTGCGCCGCGCGCGTCGAGTTGCGGGTGGTTAAAGATATTGAAGAACTCGGCGCGGAACTGAACGTTGAACCGCTCTTTGAACAAGGTGTTTTTGATCAGTGAGAAGTCCGTGTTGATGCGGCGGGGACTACGCAGATCCGGCTCGCTGAGCGAATCGGTAGGAACCGTGTAGGGTGCTGCCGTGGCGAAGGCCGTGGTATCGAACCAGTGGTTCAGCGTCTGACCACTCGAGAGAACCGGGTCCTTCAATCGGTCGGCGCGCCCGTTGGTGGAGATGAAATTGAGTAAGTGCGTTTGGTCGGGAGCCTGAATCAGAAGCGGCCTGCCGCTCTGGAAGACGGAAATTCCACTGGCTTCCCAGCCGCCCAACACCATCGAGGCGATTCCGTGATTCATGTATTGCTTGCCCTTACCAAGCGGCAAATCGTAAATATAGCTGAGCACCAGGCGCTGTGGAACATCATTGGCTTCGACCGAGCGATTGTATTTCGCGTTGTAGAGTGCGTTCGATGGGCCCACTACCCAGGTGTTCGATTGCGCGGTGTCTGCGATTGTCTTCGAGAGCGTGTAGCCGAGCGTCGCGGTGACACCATGTGAGAGCTGCTTCTGGACGCGCAACGTCATGCTCTCGTATTCCATGTTTCCGTAAGGATCGCGGAATATCAGGACGTCGCCGTACTGCGGGAATGGCCGCAGGAGTTGATTGAGCGCGACGGTCGGCGTACTGACCGGGCCTGTCGTGATCTTGCCGAAAAACGGATTCGGCACTTGCTGCACAATCTGCGAGCCGAGGCCGAGAATCGACGGGTTGTCCTGATTGTGCTGGCGATTCCAATAGAGATGCGTCACTTTGGAACCGACGTAACCGATCTCGGCCAGCAATGTGGGCGTGATTTCACGCTGAATATTCGCCGTCCAGTTGCCCAGGTACGGACGCGGCCGGTCGAGCTGGTCGCCGCGGACGTTCTGGCCGACGAAGTCGCTGGTTCGGGACGGCTGCTGGATTCCGGTCGTAAATGCGTTGTTCCACGAACCTCCGACCGGCGGCGTGTTGGGAAGCGGATTGGGCGTTCCAAGAGAACCGGCATCCGATACGAAGCCGCCGGTTCCAAAGTCCGTGGCGGCCGCGTTGACTCCAACGTAGGTCGCATAGAAAATTGCTCCCGCCATCCGGACCACCGTTTTCGGCGTCACCTGATAAGCGAGGCCCAGGCGCGGAGAAAAGTTTTTGTGCTGCGGATTCGACTGATAGCCGCCTGGTTGAATCAACTTGAATACGCCGGGCAACCCGGTCGTTGGCTCGATACCGGTTGGGTCGAAATAACCGATCTGGCCGAACTTCTCGGCGTACGGCGTGGTGTATTCGTAACGAAGACCGAGGTTCAACGTGAGTTTGTTGGTGATGCGGTAGTCGTCCTGGAAATATCCGCCGTAATACTTCTGATAGAGGAAGAGAGGATGCGTAATTGTGATGGTGCTGGCTACCGGAATTCCGAGCAGCAGGCTGGCCAAACCGTTCCCGCCGTTCAACGTGGTTTGATTGGGGTCCGGGCCTTGCGTATACGTCCGGTCGAAATTGAACTGACCGGCTGAGTATTGAGAGTTGTACGCATTCAGTTTGATTAACTGAAGGTCCACGCCTAATTTCAATGTTTGGCGGCCTTTTACGAAGGTCATATGATACTGCGCCTGCCAGGTATCCTGCGGATTCAAAGTTCTGGTGGCGCCGCCGAGTTGATCGAAGTCGTTGGGCGCGGCCTGCGTGACGCTCAATCCCGAACCCGTGTTGTAGGTTTGCACGTTGATCGCCGGAAACTGCTTGTAGAGGATGTTGTCGGTTAGAGGCGGGCCAAATCCCAGTTTCGTGAGATCGAATCCCTGGCTGACGGGGTACGTATTAAATTGCAACCGCGTGTAGCTGATGCGTCCTTCGCCGAGTACGTTGGGAGAAAAATTGGAGATCAGGCTGATGACGGCCTGGGTTCCAGGGTTGGAGGCGATGGAACGCGAGGCAAACGCGAGGCCGGGTAGCGTGCTGAAGTTCGAGTAGGGCGAGTAACCGAAGCGGCCGAAGAGCCGGTGTTTTTCGGTGAGCACGTGATCGATGCGGGCGAAATAGTTGTCCGTGTGAGTGACGCTCTTGCCGGTTTGCAGGAAATTGTTCACTAGCTGGGCAGTAGTTCCGGTGCGATTCGGCTCGGGATAATACGTCACGACATTCTTTGAAATGCCGTTAATGCGCCCGCTGGGAATCATGTTGCCGGGAAATGGATCGCGGATGTACTGTCCCGGCCGGTTGGGATCCGCACGAGTGGTGGTGGGGTCGTAGATCACATCCAACTTGCCGGTACGATCGAAAGTCTGCGAGAAATCGCCGGCGCGCTGCGCATCGGTGGGAACGGTTGCCAGCGCCTGGTCCGGGGCGGCTTGGCGCGTCCCTTCGTAATTGAAGAAGAAGAACGTTCGATCTTTGATTACCGGCCCGCCAAGATTCGCGCCGAAGAGATTGCGCTGGAAAAGGGTCTTCTGAATATTGTTGCGATTGTTCTGCCAGCCGTTGGCGTTCAGATGATCGTTGCGGAGGAATTCATATACGGTTCCGTGAAACTGGTCCGTACCGGTCTTCGAAGCGATGTTGATGATACCGCCGATGGCGCGGCCGAGATCCGCGGAATATGTTGAGGTTTCGACCTTGACTTCTTGCACCGCCTCGACCGGAATTGAATAGGAGTTGCCGCCCTCGGTGGTACCTCTACTCTCGGCGCCATCGATCAGAACACCGTTCTGCTGGGCGAGGCCACCATTGATTTGCGCGGTTGTAGCAACGCCGATGATGCCCCCGCCGTTCGCCTGCTGGCCGCTGGTGGGAATCACGCCGGGAGCGAGCGCCGCGAAGGACAGGGGATTGCGGCCAAGGAGGGGAAGCTCCGACACAGGCCGCGAGTTGACTACTGTGCCGACGCCCGAGCTCTGCGATTCGAGTTGAACCGCGCTGGCGTTCACCTGGACGGCCTCGGAGACCGTGCCGACTTCCAAATTGATGTCGACAGTTGCGGTGAGTCCGACGGTCAAAGGAATATTTGCGACGCGCGACGTTCGGAATCCGCTTTTCTCCACGCTGAGCTCATACGTGCCGGGCGTCAGCGAGCGGATCACATAAATCCCTGAAGCATTGCTGGTGGTTCGACTGGTAACGTTGGTAGCGATGTTGCGGATGGTGACTTGCGCATCGGCAACGATTGCCTTGGAAACATCGGTCACTGTCCCTGTTACATTGGCCAATTCGCCCTGGGCGAACGCGACGGGCGTTAGGCTCAGGGAAAAGAGAATGCAAAGCACGAAACGACCAGGTTTCATAAGTGCCGCAATTCTATCAAATATTATCGATTCAATTGCAACGGGTTAAACGCCCGACTTAGTCTACGAGGAGAGCGCGATCCGGGGAGCCGGCCAGGATCGTCTTGATGCGTTCCAGCCCATTCGATCCGGCGAACAACAATAGCGCCGAGGCGAAGATCGGACACACGCCGGCGACAATCATGGCGACTCCGAATTGCTTTTGTGGTCCGAGGATGAAGCCCGTGATGAGCGGTGCAGCGGCGCCCGCGATTTGCGAAATCGTATTGAGGAACCCGATGGTTCGGCCCACCATGTATTTCGGCGGCGCATGCTGGGAAATGGCCCAATAGTTTGTATTGCCGATGCCGGTTGCGCACATGGAAATGGTGAGAATGGGGAAGACCGCTGCCTTATCGGGCAATATGAGCAACAGCAGGATCAGGGACGACGTGACGAATGCGACGGATGCAAAAAGGATGCGAGTGCGGAAGACATTCCCTGTCCGCTTGGCTACCCGATCTGCAGCGTAGCCGCCCGCGACGCACACGAGAGCCATGGCGAAGAGGGGCGCCGATAAAACCTTTCCCATCTCGAGCGTGGTGAACCCGCGGGCGGACGTGAGATACGTGGGTACCCAGGTCAGCACGAAATACCAGTAGTAGGAAGAAAGAAAAATACAGCAAGACATCGCCCAGAAGGCCGGGGTCGCGAAGAGTTCCTTCCACTGCACTGGATGCTGCGGAGGCGCTTCCGCCGTTTCCATTGCGCGCTGCGCTTTTGGCTTATCCTTCGGCGCGAGCCATAGCCAGAACGGCAGCCAGAGCAGCGCTCCCAAACCGGTGGCGATGAACATGAACCGCCAGCCCAACTTATCGATCAGGATGGTGCCGACCAATGCTCCGAGCGCCGGTCCGAGGTTCTGGCCGGCGATGTAGATTGCGGTGGGCAGTCCCTGTTCGCGTCCGGAATAATTCTGCCGGATGAACGAGAGGCTCGCCAGTGGACCGATGGATTCCGCCATGCCTAATAAGAGCCGCAAGACAAGAATGCTGGCGAAGCCCCCGGCCAATCCGATGGAAGCCGATGCGAGCGACCAGAGGATAAAAGCCGCGGCGTAGACGCGCCGGATTCCAAGACGATCGACCAGCGCGCCGGAGGGAATCTGGAACCCGGCATAGGTCCAGAAAAACGCGGACAGGAGCATGCCCATGATTTTCGGCGGGAACTGAAAGTCGTCCATCATGTGGGCGGCCGCGATGCTCAGGTTGCCGCGATCGATGTAGCTGATCACGATGCCGACGAATACCAGTCCGAGCACTACGCGCCGGCGCCGATTCATATCCTTCCTTCGAGCGTGAACTTTTTCTGGAATTTCCAGGTCGCGAATTCGTCGATGAAACGGACTACACCATTTACCGCGGCTTCGAGGAACTTTTCACCCTTTTCGGCGGTGGCGAAGTCCGGCATGCCGATCACGCCGTTTTCCGATAGCTCGTCAAATTCGTTGATCATGAAAAACGGCGGGACCTTGAACATGTCGACAGTGCGGAAACCGGGTACCTGGCCGCCCCGGCGCGCTTTTTCCGGAAGCACAAGATCGGGATGTTTGGAGAGAAGAACCGAAGTCTCCATTTCACACGCGTGACCAATGCCGCCCAGGGGCGATTCCCGAATCGCCGCGAACTCTTCGGCGGCCAGATTCCAATAGGCCGCGTAGGCGATGTAGAGTTCGGGTAGATCTTCGAATTGGCTTTTCAGCTCGCGCAGCGCAGCTTTGCAGGGGATGTCGTTGCCGCCATGTCCGTTGAGCAGCAGAATCTTTCGTGCGCCGATGTTTACGAGTGAAGCGCAGATTCCGCGAATCATTTCGATATAGGGAAACAAATCAAGGCTGACGCAGCCGAAATGGCGATGGTGGGGCGAGTGGCCGAGCCACTGCGTCGGCAGGAGAACGATTTTATCCGATGACCGCTTTTCCAGACCTTCGGCGACGTGAGTGACGATCAGGGAATCGGTGAATAGCGGCATGTGACTGCCGTGCTGCTCGAGTGAGCCGAGGGGAACGACGAAGATTCTGCCCGCGATGTCGCGGAGTTCGGGCCAATGGGCGTTCTGAAGATGCATGGTCTTAACTTATCCGACTCTACGCGGCTTGGTAAACGATCTGTCCTTCCTTGATTACTTTCAGGATTCCTTGGGGCTCGCGGTCGGGCGTTTCGTAGGTTGCTTCGCTCTTCACGTGGGCTGGATCAAAAATGGTGACGTCGGCCGAGTAACCTTTCTTCAGCCATCCGCGATTTTTGAGACCCAACCGCGCCGCCGGTTTCGCTGTGATTTTGTGGATGGATTCGGGGAGCGGCATCCAGCGGCGGTCGCGGACCACGTTGCCGAGGAGTTCCGGGAATGTCCCGTAGAGACGGGGGTGCGCTTTTCCTTTGACGTAGAAACCGTCGCTGATGACGGAACAAAGCGGGTGGGTCAGCAGTTGCCGGAGGTTCGGCTCGCTTTGATTGAACGAGACTACGTTTACCAACGCGTGCTCTTCTACCAGCAGATCGAGCATCGTTTCAGTGGGATCATGTTTTCGGTCCGCGGCTATGTCTGCGATGGTTTTGCCGACATACTTCTGATTTGCGGCGGTGTCGACGGCGGAGATGGTGATGTCGGACCACTCGTGCACTCGCGTTCGCTCGATCTCGTCTACGATCTTCCGGCGAGTGCCGGGATCGAGCAGGCGTTTGATGAGCGCGTCCGGGCCTCCGTCGAAGGCCCATTGCGGGGCGAACTGCGTTAACACTGTGCTGCCGCACTGGTAGGGGTAGATATCGAACTCGACGTCAACGCCTTCTTTGCGGGCGGCTTCGATTTGGTCGAGGGCGCGCTGCTGAGAGTCCCAATTCACGCGGCCCACGGTCTGCAGGTGCGAGATCTGCAAGCGGCATCCAGTTGCTCGGGCCAAGTCGAGTTGCTCGCGGGTAGATTCCAGCAATCTCGATGAGTAGCTCCGCATGTGAGTGGCGTACATTTTCCCGCTGCGCGCTACCACGCTGCACAAGCGGATGAGCTCGTCTTTGCCGGCGCTGGAACCGGGAGCGTACATGAGGCCGGTGGAGAATCCTCCGCATCCGGCGGTGAGAGAATCTTCCAGCAGGCCCGCGGTGCGATCGAGTTCCTCGGCCGAGAGCGCGCTTTGGCGAAGTCCCGCCACTGCGACGCGCAGGCTGCCGTGGCCCACCAGCGAGACGACGTTCATTTTCGCGCTGTGTTTGTGGACGGCGTCGAGGTAGCCGGAGGCGGCAGGCCATCCCCAACCGCTTGGTTTGCCGAGAATTCCTGCGCCAAATTCGTGCAGCAGGTCCGTTGTTCCGGAATAGGGGAACGGCGAGAAGCCGCAGTTGCCGACCACCTCCGTGGTGACGCCCTGCTTCACCTTTTCCATGCGGTCGTCGAGTACCTGAAGATCGGCGTGACTGTGCAGATCGATGAAGCCCGGAGCGATGGCGACGCCGGTGCAATCCACGGCCGGGCATTCCGCGGGCGCCGAGAAGACGCCTACCTCCGCGATGCGATCGCCGTCGATCAGGAGCGATCCCGTGACCGGGGTATTGCCGGAGCCATCGAAAAGAAGACCATTGGATAAGAGGAGCATGATAAATCCCGAATCTACACAATACCTCTGCCAAAATGGGGAATGGATCGAGCCAAGGTATTGGAGTTCGCGGCCGAGCGTGCCTGCGCTTATTTGAAGCATATTGACGAGGCTCCCGTGGGTCCGCGTGCAGAGAGCATCGCGGATTTGGCACGGCTTGGCGGCGACTTGCCGGACTGTGGGGAAGACCCGCTTGCAGTGGTTCAATTGCTCGATCAATATGCGGCGCCTGCTACCGTTGCGAATTCCGGCGGACGGTTTTTTGGGTTTGTGAATGGCGGCGCTTTGCCGGCTGCCGCGGGCGCCAGTTGGCTAGTGAGTGCGTGGGACCAGAACGCCGCGATGCATGTGATGTCGCCGGCTGCGGCTCAGCTTGAAGCGACCGCTCTCGGGTGGGTTTGTGAACTTCTCGGATTGCCGAAAACCTGCGGCGGTGCGGTGGTGACAGGCGCTACGATGGCAAGTTTCTGCGGACTGGCTGCGGCCCGGCATACTTTGCTGGCGCACGCTGGTTGGAATGCCGAGGCGGATGGATTGTTTGGCGCGCCTCCGCTGACGGTGGTCGTGGGCGATGAGGTGCATGCTTCGCTACTGAAGGCTTTGGCTATGCTGGGCTTGGGCCGCAAGCGCGTGGTACGGGTTGCGACGGATGGCCAGGGCAGGATGCGGGCCGATTCATTGCCGGCCTTGGACGCAAAGACAATTGTCTGTCTGCAAGCGGGCAACGTGAATACGGGCGCATTCGACCCGGCGCGGGAAATCTGTGAGCGCGCTCGAGAGGCTGGAGCGTGGGTGCATGTCGATGGCGCTTTCGGATTGTGGGCGGCGGCCTCGCCCAAGTTCCGGCATCTGATGGATGGTTTTGAGAACGCCGATTCATGGGCGACCGATGCGCATAAGTGGCCGAATGTTGGTTACGATTGTGGGGTTGCGGTGGTCCGGGAACCGGAGAATTTGCGTGGCGCGATGACAGTGACCGCGGCGTATTTCACTTCCGACGGCTGGCGCAATCCGATGGAATACACGCCGGAATCGTCGCGGAGAGCGCGTGGAATTGAGCTTTGGGCTGCGTTGCGGTCGTTGGGACGGGCGGGGATGGCTGATTTGGTCGAGCGGACCTGCCGGCATACGCGCGGATTCGCGGAAGCACTCTCGGCGGCGGGGTTTGCGATCTTGAACGATGTCGTGATTAATCAGGTGTTGGTGGACTTTGGCGGCGCGGCTAAGACGACAAACGTGATTCGCGGCATTCAGGAAGACGGGACGTGCTGGTGCGGCGGGACGGTGTGGCAGGGACGTACGGCGATGCGGATCAGCGTTTCTTCTTGGGTGACCACGGATGACGATGTGGAGCGGAGCATTGGTGCGATTGTTCGAATAGCGAAGGGGGTGTAAATGCCGAAAGAGTTAGCGCAGGAGTTCGAACGCCGGTTCAGCCTGGCGTCGTCATCGTTGAACGAGGTCTCCGACGCGGAAGCGGAGAAGCCTTTCCGGCCGGGGGGTTGGACGAAGAAACAGATTCTTGGCCACCTGATCGATTCTTCCATCAACAATCATTTGCGTTTTGTGCGGGCCGCCGTGGAAGGCCGCTACGAGGGACCTTCATATCAGCAGCAAGAGTGGGTGCGTCTAAACAATTACGCGAATCTGGGATGGCCTGAGATTCTGCGGCAATGGAGGACGCGCAACGAGCTGCTGGTTCAACTGGTGCGGCAGATTCCGGAGCCGGCGCTGGAGGCGCAGTGCCGAATTGCAGACGAGCCGGCGCTTACTTTGCATGCGCTGATCGTGGATTATCTCGATCATCTCGAGCACCACATTGCGCAGATCATGTCCGGTGTCGCTCCGGGCACCGTATTCATCAGCCACTCCATACGCAAGATGGAACAGATGACGGCTCATGTGGAAGACTGCCTGGCTCGGCTGAACGAGGAACAGATTTGGGAACGGGGCGCGAAGCACGAGAACACCATCGGTAATCTTGTGCTGCACCTTTGCGGAAATATTCGGCAATGGATGATCCACGGCATCGGCGGGGAGGCCGACGTGCGCACTCGCGATGCCGAGTTTGCGGCGGTGGGGGGAATTTCGAAATCGGACCTGGCTGCGAAACTTCGCGATACCGTGAGCGGTGCGGTTCGAATTTTACGAGGCGTTACGCCGGAGCAGTTAACGGAAATCGTCCATCCACAGGATGCGGACATCACGGTGCTGGAGGCGATCTACCAAGTGGTGGGGCATTTGCAGCAGCACACCGGACAGATCATTCTTTTGACCAAGCATTTGTCCGGCGAAGATCTGGGTTTATACCGTCCGCCGAAATAGCTTACTCACAGATTGCGGTTCCCGCGTGCAATTCAAGGGTGCAGTCCGCTTTGTCCGCGCCGGTCTGGCTGCGCATTTGGAGATGCCAGCCGGATTGCTCGCGGGTGAGCAGGACGTACGAGAAACTGGTGAAGCTTTCGCCCTTGGCCACGATCTTGTTGGCAATTTTCGAGCCGCCAAGATCGGCCGGCAAAGGCGCGGCGAGCTGTGTACCGCTGTTGCCGATGACGAGTTGCGGAGGCAATTGCGCGGCAGTTTCGTAGCTGAGCAATTCAAACAGATGGATGTGGCCGGCGACGACGAGTGAAACATCCGACCGCTTCACGCCCACTTTCTCCCACGCGGCTTCGAGCGTTGCGTTCAACGGTGTGGTTACGTTCAACTGCGAGCTGAAACCCCAGATGGGCCGGTGCGTCAACACCCATCCGTTGTGAAATCCCTGCGCGAGAATGGAACGAAATTGCTGTGTGTACTCGGCTACCTGCTGCGGCGGAGCGATTATGTCGTTGGCGGCCGCGCTATCGAGAACGGCGAATTGCTGCGCGCCGAGTTTCACCACGTAAGGCGCTGAGTAGGGGGTAGAGCACGGACCGAGCTGGTTGAGATCGCGGGGGTCGAGCAGAAAGTAGAAACCCTGCCAGGCGCGCCCGCAGTCCTCGTGATTGCCGCGGACGAAAATCCAGGGGGCTGCCTGCAGAAGCTCCGCTGCGGGGGCGAAGAAATCGGCGTTCCATGACGGCCATTCGTAACCGGAAATGGAACCGCACTTGGCGGGATCGGGACATTTCATTTCACGATAGAGATAGTCGCCGACGTGGATTACAAGGTCCGGCTTTTCGGCCGCCGCAGAGTGCGCCACCTGCGGGAAAGGCCACTGTTCGGGATCTTCGCAATTCTGAATCGTTACTCTGCCGCCAGGAGTATCAGGAGTGTTTTTCAGGCGGCAGCCGGTATCGCCGATTACGACGATGCGCCGCGGATTCGCCATGGGAAGGGCCAGCGAGAGGGACTTCGTTCCGAGCTCAACGGACGCTTTCTTCGTTGCAGCGGGAATATGCGCCTCGCAGATCAGGAACGGAAAATTCGCCGCTGGAGAGTCGACCCGTGTGTGCATTCGAGTGGATTGGCCGTCCAGCTTGATTTGCGGACACCCCCCAAAGCGATCGATGACAATTCGAGCGATCGCTCCAGTAGGACCAAGTTCCACCCAGGCGGGCGTGAGGTTTTGAGCAAAAGCGGGCGTGATTGCGAGAGCGAGTACAAGAAATTTCATGAGGCGGCCTGGAAAGGCCATTCTAGAATAGTCACAGCATGGCGGACGATTTCCAAAAAGACCCGCGCGTTTATATGGCGGCCGAGAGAACGCTGCTGGCGTGGATCCGAACAGGTCTCGCCCTGATGGGCTTTGGTTTCGTTGTTGCGCGGTTTGGTCTATTCCTGAGCGAACTAAAGGCGATGCAGCCGGCGCTGCAGATCAGCTCGTTTGGATTCTCCCTCTGGGTGGGGACTGCGTTGATTGCGATCGGAGTGCTGGTGAACATCGGGTCGGCGATGCAGCATGTGTATACCATTCGCACGCTTAACCGGGGCGAATATGACGGCAAGCCTTCATCGGCGGCGATCGCGGTCGCTGTCATTTTGGCCGTCGTGGGCACGGCCATGGCCATCTTTCTAATGCTGGTCAGAAAATAACTTTTAGCGCGAGTTGTGTCTGGCGCGGCGCATTGGCCTGCGTGGTGATCACGCCGAACGTACTGGCGGTGACGGATGTATTCGGGCCGCCAAAAATAGGCGTGTTGAACGCATTGAACGACTCGGCTCGAAATTCCAGCGTGAGCCGTTCTGTGATGGCGAAATGCTTGAACAGCGATAAGTCGAGATTTCTTGCACCCGGTGTGCGGATGTCCGGCAGGGTTCTCGAGACGTTGCCGAAGGTGTAAGTTGCGGGCTGGCTGAAGACCGCGGTGTTGAAATACTTTGCCAGCCGGCTCTCCACGCTGCCGCTCAGCAATCCGCTGGCGCCGCTATTGTTTGGCCGCTCTCCGGCATTGAAGATATTGCCCACGTTCGATGCGGAGAGGGCCAGTGGAATACCGGTTTGCATGGTAATGATGCCGTTTGCCTGCCAACCACCGAGGACGGAATCGACTGCGCGGTTCCACTGTGCGCCGAACTGTTTGCCCTTGCCGAAAGGCATGTTGTAGACAAAGCTCGCCACGAGCCGGCGGCTGACATCGAAGGTCGAGAGCGACCAGTCGCCGTGCCGGTTGTTGTAATCCTGCTGAGTGCCGTTGCCGTTGAAGTTGCCGGTGTTGTTAGATGACGAGTCGTCCATCGACTTCCCTCGTGTGAACGACAGCAGGAGTCCCAGATCGCGTGTGAAACGCTTCTCGACGCGAATGAGGAGCGCGTTGTAATCGGAACTTGCACCTGGTTGATAGCCCCAACCGACTCCGGTGAACTGTGGATAGGGCGCCAGCAAGTATCGCAGTTGCGTGGTGGCGGTGTTGAGCGGCCCGTTGTTGGTGATGATTCCAAAAAACGGGTTCTTCACCGTTTGAAGCAATTGTGAACCCAAAGCGAGATCGGCGATCGGAAGTTGATTGAAGCCCACGTTCCAGAGCAGTTGCGAACCGCGGCTTCCGGTGTAAGTTGCATCGAGGAGCCAGTCTTTGGGCAACTGATATTGAATGCCCAAGTTGTAACTTTGGCTGTAAGGAGCGGGTGCGTAGCGCAGCGGGCCTGAGATGCCCGTTCCGGTGGCCGTCGCCAGACCCAGTGAGCTCTTAGTGACCGGTACGAAACTGGCGTTCGGGAATGGGTCGGAGAGATAGTAAGCCGGGGTGACGCCGTCAATGGTTCCGAATACCGTGGAATCGGTGCGGAAGCCGGTTTGCGAAACGGTCCCGGCCGCTTCGGTGGGCGACAGGCTATAAAAGATTCCGTAGCCGCCGCGCACCACCATCCGCTTCAGTGCCTGATACGCGAATCCGAATCGCGGGCTGAAATCTTTCCACTGCGTATCGAACTGCGAGCGCGGGTTGCCATTTACGCCGACGTATTGCAGGCCGCCCTTGAGCGTGGAAATCCCGCTCGGACCGGCGAGCGGCGATGGCGATGAGAAGTTGAGATACACGTCGCGATCGTGGCGCTCGACGCGCGGAATGAACAACTCGTAACGGACGCCGAGGTTGAGCGTGAGTCTGCCGGTGAGCTTCCAGGTATCTTGCAAAAAGCCCGCCGCGTATTGGCTGGTGGTGTCATCGATTTTGAAATTGTGGGTCAGCGTTCCGCCCGCCAGCCCGAGGAGGAACGTCGCAAAATCGTCGCCCGCGGTGCTTGACGACGCGAGGGCGTTCGGACCTTGCGTGAGCGTTGTGGAGAAGCTGTAATCGCCGATGGAACGTCCTGTCTGGTTGAGGTTGTTAGTGAGCGCCCGCACTTCCGCGCCGAATTTCAGCGTGTGGCGAGAGAGAATTTTTGTGTTTGATAGCGCCCACGATTGCGTGACCATTCCCAATAGCCCCTGGCCGAGCTGCGAACCTACGCCGAGCGAGTAGTAGTTGGCGAATTCAAAACCCGGGAAGCCGAGCGCGTTGGCGTTCGCGCGGATGTAGCTTGGGAAGCCCAGTTGGGTGGGGTCGAAGTTCTGCGAGACGGTGGCGGTTTGGTTGAGGACGCGGCTGATTCCGTAGCGAAACTCGATCAGGTCGGAGGGACTCTTGGTGAAGGTGTAGTTGAGCGCGGCGCCGAACGCGGCGTTACTGGTGGTGGCTGCGTTCTGCGCGAGCGCGATCGGCTGCGGAAGAAATACGGCCGGCGACGTGGTCGGACTCCGTTGCGACCAGCGCAGTGAGACTCGCTGGCGGTCGCCGATCACCTGGTCGCCCTTGATGTCGTATTGATCGATATTGTATGGCGCGGCGCTCGAGGCCACGTAGTTGTTGATCTGGCCTCCCCCGCCGCCTGGGGTGTTGGGCGAAGGCCAATACTTCACGACGTTGCCGGAGACTGTGTTGATCCGGTCGGCGGGAATGATGTTGCCCGGGAACGGCGTACGAGTGTAGGTGCTGCCGACGAGAGTCGTGGTGACGGGATCGTAGATAGTGATAGGCGCTCCGCTGGCGGTCTTGACCTGCGAAAAATCGCCGGTGCGTTCCGCGGCGGTCGGAACGGACGCGAGGAGATTCGCGGCCGAGCGTTGGCGCAGGCCCTCGTAATCGAAGAAGAAGAACGTCTTGTTGCGTCCGTTGTAGACCTTGGGGATCAGCACCGGGCCGGCGAAGCTGACTCCGAACTGGCTGCGCTTAAAACTTGCCAACTTCTGGCCCTGGCGATTGGCGAAAAAATTATTGGCGTCCATCACCGAATTGCGCAGGAATTCATAGGCGGTTCCGTGGAATTCGTTCGTTCCGGATTTATAAATGAGATTGATGACACCGCCGCCGCTGAGACCGAATTCGGCTGAATAGTTATTCGTTTGGACTTTGAACTCCTGCACCGCGTCCACTGAGGGGAAGATGCTGAGGCCGTTGAAACTGTCGGTGGGCGGCGACGAAGAGACGCCGTCGAGGAGGACATCGGTGGTTCCCGAGCGTCCGCCATTGACGTTGAATTGCAGCCCGGTCATCCCGCTTCCCACCGAGCCGGTGACGTTTGGCGCCAGCAGGATGAGACTGAATGGATTGCGCTGATTTAGGGGCAGGTTGACGATACTTTTGTTGTTGATTACCTGTCCGACTTCCGCATTGCTGGTTTCGAGCAAGGGAGCCTCGCCGGCAACCTCCACGCTTTCCGCGGTGGACCCCAATTCCAGATTGAACGTGAGTTCGGCACTTTGATCCACGCTGAGAACGAGACCTTTTCTCTCCAGGCGCTTGAAGCCCGTCGCTTCGATAGAAATGTCATATTGGCCGGCTGGTAACGATGGCGCTTGGAAGCGGCCGTCGCGATCGGTGACCGTGCGGAAGGCGCTGGCCGTACCGGAGTTCGTGATGATGACGGTGGTGCCCGGGACGGTAGCCTGGGTCGGGTCGCGGACGATGCCGCCAAGCGACGCGGTAATTCTTTGGGACCAGGCAGGTAGCGAGGCCAACAGGAATGCGCAGAGCAGGGTGCAACGGAAGGGCATGGGGGGACCTCCTTGACGAAACAGTCATAGTCTATCCCAAGTCCTTTTGAAATAGGTAATTAGGTTTGAATGATTGACCGTTCAGGGCGGGCTACGCTACCATAGTGTTGCGGGGTGGAGCAGTCTGGTAGCTCGTTGGGCTCATAACCCAAAGGTCGAAGGTTCAAATCCTTCCCCCGCAACCAAATTCCTCAACAGGTTACGGTTCCTTCCGGCCTTTCTTCCCCATCAATTGCTAACGGATTGCTAACACTGGCCTTGCCCTTGTGTGGTCGCCTGAATCGTTTGCTGCAGGCCATGACAATCAGCTTGAACGTGCGATGCAAATTGCCAGCGAGTTGTGATGAGGGTCCGAAGGGTCCGAGGTGGTCCAGTGAATTGCGTGGCCATTTCAAGCAGTAACAGAACACCACTTCTACCGTGTGGGCTTCCCTCAAACTGGCGGCCCGCTCGCCTGACAACTACCGTGGGGACGGCTATCAGTGATGATCTAAGGCTGATACAACAGTCAAAGATTACCGCGATCAGTCAGAGGGTTCAGCGAACGGTTCATGGGGACCACACCGGTATGGGAATAGGCAGGCGTTTCCGGCTCTTGCCGCCACGAGTCGTCCAGAGACCCGGCATCCGCGGGGTCAAAACCGGTCTCGTTCACGACATCCACGACGATTCGCTTGGACCTGACATCGTCGCCCTCCACTGCGGATGGCCAGGCGGCCGGCCGAGCCTTGCGGACGGTCGAGTCCGGCGAGCGAGTGGACCGGGACGTTGTTGAAGGCTTTTGATCACAGGGCGGCCGAGCTGCTTCGATACTCAGACGCTATGCGGCATCCCGGCATCGATCTCCGGGATCTGTGGGTCGCGCACACCTGGATAGTAGTTGCCCGTATCGATCACCGGGAGATCCCGCGGGACTTATCGAACAATATCCTTCGGAAGGCCGGCTACCGCCGCGAATGGGATGATATGACGATGAGGTCCACACCCTGGACAGCTCCGCGAGCGTCAACGGCGGCCGCGCCAATTTCATTGGCAAACGTCCGGACTCCTTCCGGACCTCTCGAATCCGCCCTGCGGACATCGTCTCCTGCCGCGCTTAACTTCGGGCAAGGGTGCCGCCGATATTGCCGGTTCCGATGAAGCCGATCTTCATTGGTTCCCCCGCTCCGAATATTTGTGAATCTATGAGATTACTAGCATAATCCAACTAGCAACGAATATGCGCTACGAACAGGAACATAAGACACAAACCCGCGACCGGATCGTTCGAAACGCCGCACGGAAGGTGCGCGCCGAAGGTCTGAGCGGTCCGGGCGTCGCGAGCGTAATGAAGGCTTCGGGCCTGACTGTGGGAGGCTTCTACAAGCACTTTCGCAGTAAGGACGAGCTCCTCGCCGAGGCCATCGCGCAGGGATTCTCGGAATTCAGCGACAAGGTCCATGCCTCATTGCGGAACATACAGCGTGAGGAGAGGTGGAAAGAGGTCGTCCGGTGGTATCTCTCACCGGAGCACTGTGATCATCCCGATAGGGGCTGTCCGGTTGTCACGCTGGGACCTGACATTGCCCGCGCGAAATTGAGTATCAGAAAACGAATGGGCGGCCTGATGAAAGAGCTTACGGCCAGGTGGGCGGAATTCATGCCGGGAGCGATCGCGAGCGAGCGGGAGCGCAACTTCTTGATCATCTTCAGTGCGATGGCGGGCGCCGTGGCGATGGCGCGCCTTTTTCCCGAGCCGGCCGACAGGCAGAGAGTGTTGGACAGTGTCCGCGATCATCTGTTCGCCACCTTTTGAGATTTTTTTTTGCGCCATTTAGATTATGTGCATAATCTTATGAACACACGGAGACTTTATGAAACTTAGCGGCCGCACCATTCTCATCACCGGAGGCTCTGCCGGCATCGGCCTTGCTTTCGCCCTCAAGTTCAGCGAACTCGGCAATCAGGTCATCGTGACCGGCCGGCGCCAGGCCGTGCTCGACGCGGTGAAGGCGAAGCACCCGAAGCTCCACACCATCCAGAGCGACGTCGCCGATTTCGGACAGATCGCCGCGCTGGCGGCGCGCGTGAAGATGGAGTTTCCAAAGCTCGACGTGCTGATGAACAACGCGGGGGTCATGTTCCACAAGAACCTTACGGCCCCGACATCCGATCTCGCTGGGCTGATGGCAGAGATGAATATCAATGTGGGCGGTGTAATCGGCATGACCTCCGCGTTCATCGACATCCTCACCGCCAATCGGGGGACGCTGATCAACGTGTCCTCCGCGCTTGCGTTCGTGCCTATGCCATCCGCGCCAATCTACAGCGCCAGCAAGGCCGCGATTCACGCCTACACACAGTCACTACGGTTCCAATTGGAGAACACCGGCGTAGAGGTCATCGACCTCATGCCGCCCGCGATCAAGACCGAGTTGGCGGCAGAGATCGCCGAGAGCGATGTCTTTACCGTCATCACGACGGACGAGTTGGTGAAGCAATCGTTTGCGTCTTTCAAGGCAGGCACTCTGGAGATTCGGCCCGGGCAGGCGAAACAGCTCGCCTTGATGCGCCGCATCGCACCCAATTTCATCAATAGGCGACTCTGGACAGCATCGAAGAAGCTGGTGCCCGTTGCAGTGCAGCCGCGTGGAGTGCGCTGAATGCGTGCTGCTACTTTTCTGCTGGGAATCGCCCTCGTTTGGGTGCCCGGCCGTGTCCACGGCCAGATATTGACGCTGCGCGACGCGATCGATTCGGCAGAGGCGAACAACCGCGCGATCCGTGCTGCGCGCCTGGAACGGGCTAAGGCGATCAGCGAGGTAAACGTGGCGCGCACATACCGGCTGCCGGCGTTCTCCGCGGCGGTGCTCGGGTCGCAATCGCTGGCGAACCTGGGACTGACGTTTCCGCAGGGCTCGCTCGGCACCTACCCGGGCGTAGGACCAATTCCCGGCAAGTCGACGACGCTGACTAGCGCGCTGCAGCCTGCCGGCATTTTCTATGGGAGCGTCACACAGCCCTTATCGCAGCAGCACAAGATTGGGCTCGGCATCAAGCTTGCGCGGGTCGGCACCGAAATTGCCGATGAGACAGTTCGCTCACGGCAGCAGGCAACCGTCAACGAGGTGCGTCATCTGTATTACGGAATCCTCCGGGCCGAGAGCGAGCGGCGGAGTCAGCAAGCGACTGTAGAATTCCTCAAACAGCTCGACCAGGATACCGGTCGCAATGTCGTGCAACGGGTGGCGCTGCAGGCGGAATCACTGGACGTTAAGGCGCAGTTAGTGCAGGCCGAATTTGCGCTCCTGAAGCTCGAAGATCCGCTTGAGACTCAAAAGCAGCAGCTCAACCGCCTCATGGGCCGCGATCCCGACACATCGTTTGAAATCGATCCGCTGGCCGCCACCGATTTCGAAATGCCCGACCTCAAACGGGCCTATGCCACTGCGATTGAGTCGCGCCCCGAGGTTAGGCTTGCCCGGTTGCAGGCCAAGAAGGCCGTGCTGGACCGGCGGCTCAAGAGTGCCGAGCGCATTCCCGAGGTCAGTCTAGCGCTCACGAGCGTGGCGACCGTGAATCTAAGCGCGATCCTGCCAAACCGGCTGACCGTGGTGGGCGTGCAGGTCACGTGGGACGTTTATGACTGGGGCCGGAAACGCGAACAGACGAACGAAAAAAGGCTCGCCGAGGAGCAGGCGTCCCTGGATGTGAAGGACACAGAGGACCAGATCATCGTTGAGGTGGCGCATCATTATCGCAAGCTGATGGAAGCACGCAAGGAAGTGGAGGTCGCGCAGGCGTCGCAATCGGCAGGCCGGGAGCTCTTGCGCGTAACCAGGAACCGATACGTGCAGCGCGATCTCCTCTTGAGCGACGTCCTCAAAGCGCAGTCCGGCCTGGCGGAGGCCGATAATCGCTTCACGCAAGCCCTTCTCGATCTGGCCACGGCACAAGCAGATTTCGAGAAAGCACTAGGAGTAGACCAATGACGCATATTTATTTAGGGGTTGTGCTTGCGAGCGCTCTCAGTATAGTCGCTTGCTCGCACAGTCGGGCCGCGGACGATCCCGCGCCAGCCAAGGCCATCCGCGTGGGCACGGTATCGCTAGCACGCGAAGGCGAGGCCGCGAAATACTCGGCGATCCTGACCCCGAACGCCCAGGTAGAGCTGGCATTCCGGGTGTCCGGTTACGTCGTCGCCCTTTATCAGACCAAAGGCGCCGACGGCCGACTGCGACCGCTGGAGCCGGGAGCGCCCGTCGCCGCCGGCACCGTTCTCGCGAGGATCCGCCCGGCCGACTATCAGGTTGTTGTTGACAAGGCGCGTGGCGCGAAGGAAGAAGCCCAGGCTGGTGTGGCCACCGCCGAGGCGCAACTGGTTCAGGCGCAGGCAAGCCTGGCCCAGGCAGAACTCGACTTCTTGCGCGTGTCCGCACTGTGGGAGCAGGAGAGTATCACCAAACCGGTATATGATGCCAGCAAAACGAAGGTGGACGTCGGCAAAGCCACGGTCGACGCCGCCCGGGCGGGGATATTGGCCGCGACAAAACGCCGCGAGACGGCAGAAGCGCAGATGCGCGAGGCGCGGATCCCACTTGGGGACACGGAGCTGCGCGCGCCCTTCGATGCGATTGTGCTGGAGCGACGCGCTGAACTCGGGATGCTCGCAACGGCGGGCAGCCCCGCGTTTACGGTGGCGGATCTGGCGACGCTGAAAGCGCGCTTCAACGTCCCCGATTTCGCGTTGGCCGGGTTTCGCCAGGGCCAGTCAATCGATCTCTCGATTGATGCATCAAATGCCGCATTCTCCGCCGATAGCATCCATGGGCGTGTCCTCTCGCTCGCGGCCGCCGCCGACCCGAAGGCGCGTTCCTTTGAAATCGTGGCCGCCGTCCCCAACCCGGGATTCAAGCTGCGGTCCGGAATGATCGCCACCGTCCACGCGCCCGGCGATGCGCCCGGACCGGAAAGGCTGCAGGTGCCGGCGAGAGCCCTCATCCATGATGCGATCGGTCAGCGCTATCTCGTCTATACGATCGAGCAGAACGCAGGTCGAGCCGTCGCCAGGGCGATCCCGGTTGAGCCTGGCCCACTGGCCGGAAACGACGTCGTGGTGCTGTCAGGCCTCACAGCCGGCCAGAGGATCGTCGTCATGGGCGCCGACCTGCTTCAGCCGGGCGACGCAGTCAAGGAAGTGGAGTAGGGCATTATGGCGCACGATCAGCACGAGACGGCAACAGGCTTTAACGTGGCTCGCTACTTTGTCGAGCATCGGCATATCTCCTGGGTGCTGTTTGCCGGCGTCCTGGCCTGGGGCGTGGGTGCGTACCAGGCAATGCCCAAGCGGAAAGATCCAGACATCCCGGTGCGGCAAGTGGCGGTGGTGACGCCCTGGCCCGGCCAGAGCGCGGAGAAGGTGGAGCAGTTGGTGACGCGCAAGATCGAGGAGAAAATGGCCCAGAACATCAGGGTCTCCGAGATCAAGTCACGGTCCCGCGCGGGATTGTCGGTCGTCTACGCCGAAGTCGACGATCGCGTTCCGAATACGGCGAAAGAGTTCGACGACATCAAGATCAAGCTGGATTCTCTGACCGATCTGCCGCAAGGCGCCGGGCCGCCGCAATATATCAAGGAGTTCGGCGAGACGTCGGCGCTGATGTTGACTGTGGCGAGTCCGCCAGCTGAGGGCGCGCCCCTTGAATTGCTCGCAAAAGCGGTGGAGGAAAAAAGGGATCCCGGATCGATCAATATCGTTGTGTGCGGTACAGGAGCGCTCCATCACTCGTTCCTGCGCGAAGCCGCGGAGCTGATGAGCCGGCAGATTCACGCGCAGCTCAAGATCACGCCCATGCTGGCCGATGGCAACGGTTTTGTGCTGATCACGGGCATTCCGGCTGCACCGGATCTTACCCGCCCGGACCTTCCACGCGCGATCGGGCGATTGTGGGATGGACTGCCGCAACGCGCGGACCTTCACCCCGACGTCTGGGACCCGATTGTCATCGCCCCTGGCTCGCCGGTGCGCGAGGCGCTGCGGAAGAACGCGGGAGCAAAGTATTCGTACCGCGAACTCGACGACTTCACCGAACGTATCGAGCGAGCGGTCAGAGGTACCCCGGAAGTGTCCCGCGTGACGCGGGTCGGGCTGCTCGAAGAGCAGGTGGAGCTTCTGTACTCGCAGGATCGCATCGCGGGGTACGGCATTGTTCCAGGCGTGATCCCGGCGACCCTCGCAAAACGTAACACCACGATTCCCGCCGGCACGCTGAACACAGGCGGGCGCAGTATCGAACTGGAGCAAACGAACGAATTCCGAACGCTGGCGGACATCGATCATACAGCCATTGGCCAGGCCGGCAACGGAACTCTGTTACATTTGCGCGATCTGGGAATCGCGCGGCGGGGCTATCAGCATCCGGCGCGTTTTCTTTCTTTCTTTACTCACAAGGACGCAAGCGGATGGCGCCGCGGGCGTGGCGTTACCGTGTCCATCGAAATGCGGAAGAGCGACCAGATTGAGCGCTTCGGGAATTCAGTGGCTACGCGTATCGACGAGGTGCGAAAGGCCCTGCCCGCCGACCTCGTGATCGGTGTGACCTCAGACCAGCGCCGCCAGGTCCGCGAAAAGATCGAGCTCTTCAACCGCAGCCTGCTGGAGGCCGTGGCACTGGTGATCCTGGTCTCGCTGATCGGGTTCTGGGAATGGCGTTCGGCCCTGATCATGGCGATTTCGATTCCGCTTACCCTGGCGATGACGTTCGGCTTCATGCAATTGCTTGGCCTCGATATCCAGCAAATGTCGATCGCCTCGCTGATCATCGGCCTGGGCTTGCTGGTGGACGACCCGGTAGTTGCCGGCGATGCGATTAAGCGGGAACTGGCGCAAGGCAAAAGCCGCCTGGTGGCAGCCTGGCTTGGACCGACGAAGCTCTCGAAGGCGATTCTGTACGCCACCATTACGAACATAGCCGCCTACCTGCCGTTTCTCCTTCTGACGGGCGATGTCGGGCGCTACATTTATAGCCTGCCCGTGACGATCGCCTGTTCACTGGTCGCTTCGCGCCTGGTCTCGATGACTTTCGTTCCGCTGCTGGCCTTTTATTTGCTGCGGGCCAAAGCCGAGCCGTCGACCGGCGGTCGCCGGGAGAGCGGGTTCGGGCGGTGGTACAGCCGGACCGTCGGCTTTGCGATCGACCATCGCGGGAAGGTGCTGACGGGATTTTCGATCCTGCTGGTCTTCGGCGCGTATTTCGCGACAGCGCTCCATCACCAGTTTTTCCCGCGCGAGAATTTCTACATCGCTTACGTCGATATCCGGCTCGCCGAAGACGCACCGCTGGACGCCACGGAACGGGCGGTGCGCGAGGCCGAAACAGTGGTGGAGCAAGAGGCGGCGAAGCGTGACCGCGGAGGGGAGCCGCTGCTGGCTTCGATGACGAGTTTTATCGGGGCGGGCGGACCGCGATTCTGGTTCTCCGTTCCGCCCGAGGCGCCGTCGCCCAACTACGCGCAGCTCCTGCTTCAGTTCACACACAGCGAAGATACCAACGCACTGATCGCGCCGCTGCAGGAGGCGCTCTCTGCGCGCGTCCCGGGTGCGCGAATCGATGTGCGGACGGTGGAGACAGGGCCGCCGACGTTGATTCCGATCTCGATCCGGGTGCTCGGCGAGGACGCCCGCGTGCTGCGTTCCCAGGCGGAGAAGCTCAAGGCGGTGCTGAAATCCTCGCCGCTCGCCATCAACATCCGCGATGACTGGGGCAACGACGCGTTGCGCGCCCATATCGACGTGGATCAGGACCGGGCGAGCATGGCGGGACTGTCCAGCCAGGACATCGCAACCTCTTCCTACTCGGCTGTGTCGGGGATCCCGGTCGGCGTGATGCGGGAGGGAAGAAAGAATATTCCCATCGTTCAGCTGATGAACTACGGGCAGCGGGATACAGCGACTTCACTCAACCGGCTGTATATCTATTCGGGACAGATACCGCAAAACATCATGCTTAGCCAGGTCGCGAAGCTGGTGTACACGCCCGAGCCGATAGAAATCCACCGCGTCAACCAATATCGCGCGATCACCGTCTCAGGCCTGCCCAAACCGGGGCACGTCGCATCGGAAGTAACCGATCCGCTGATGCCGGCATTGCGCAAGTTTGAGGCAGGACTTCCCGAAGGGTACAGGATGGAGATCGTCGGCGAGTTGAAGGAGCAGATCAAAGGACAGAGACAATCGCTGAACGTGGTGCTCGCCTCGGTTATCGCCATCTATCTGGCTCTTGTTTTTCAGTTCAGGAACGCCATTAAGCCGCTGATTGTGTTTGCCGGGATTCCCTTCGGCGCTGTCGGCGCGTTGGCGGGCGTATGGCTGATGCACATGCCGCTGGGTTTCATGGTAATCCTGGGGATTACGAGCCTGATCGGCGTGATCGTGAGTCACGTGATCGTGCTGTTCGATTTCATCGAGGAGCAGCACGAGCGCGGCGAGGACCTGCGCGATGCGCTGGTCGACGCCGGCATATTGCGCATTCGGCCCGTGCTGATCACCGTGGCGGCAACCGTGCTGGCCTTGTTTCCGCTGGCTCTCCACGGCGGTCCGCTGTGGGAGGCGCTCTGCTATGCACAGATCGGCGGGCTATCGCTTGCAACCCTGGTGACCCTGTTCATTGTCCCGGTCATCTACTCGATTTTTGTGCTGGATCTCAAGGTCATCAAATGGCGTGAAGTTTAGAGTGGGAACAACAATGCAACATCTCGTTCAGATGAAAATCATTGCTCAGGGTAAACGGCGTGGCGTTTAGAATCCACGTTGGCGGCTTTGTCGCAATTGCGAAACTGGAAGGTCCTGCGGACAACTGCTTCTGCGCTGTTAACCGATCGCTATTTGAACGCCCGCTCTGAAGATCGCGATCAATCGTCCGCGCGTCCGGTTCTGCCCCGCGCGGCAATCGGCGTATGAGGAAGACGGGAGCAGAATAGGCCGAGATAAAACGCACCCAGCGGCCGTCCGCGGGATCAGCGTCACTCTACCGGTTGCCCCCGCCTGGCTCCTCCCGCTCTGCTTGGCATGCCTGGCTTGTGAAGATCCGAACCTGCCGACGCTTTGTAACGAATGCAAAACCCCATTGCAACAGCACAAAAAAGCGGTTTGCGAAGCCGATCAGAAAGTAAATGTGGACGACCGCCCACACAATCCAGGCGGGAAAGCCCGCAAACCGCACAAATCGCAAATCGGCGACTGCATAGGTGCGGCCGACGATGGCCAGATCGCCCTTGTCCCAATACCAGAAGGCCGGCGGTGCATTCCGTCCAAGCACGCGGTTACGAATGAGCCGCGCAACGTATCGACCTTCCTGAATTGCGGGCTGCGCGACGCCAGGCATTGCCATTGGCTCCTTTGCCTTGATGCCTAACAAATTGCGCGAGGGGGCGACAACGTGCGCTGTATCACCGATCACAAATACTTCCGGATGACCCGGTATCGACAAATCGGAATTGACGATGACTCTCCCGGACCTATCTGTGGCCGCGCCTAGCCAGCGTCCAGCAGGGGAGGCCCGCACGCCGGCGCTCCACAATACCGTGCTCGCAAGAACCCTTTGGCCGCCGGCAACGATGCCTTCGGCATCGATGACGGTCACGCGAGTGCTGGTGTGGACTTTGACACCCAGCCTCTGCAGGTGACGCTCTGCCTTAGCGGAAAGCGCTTCCGGGTACGTGGGCAGCACGCGCGGCTCCATCTCGTATACCAGAATCCGGGCCGCGCCAGGATCGATGTGGCGGAAATCGCGCGGCAGTGTCATCTGGGACATCTCGGCCAGGGTGCTCGCCATTTCCACTCCAACGGTTCCAGCACCAACCAACACGAAGGTTAGTAGCTGCTGGATGGCCTCTGGCGTGGCATTACCGAGAGCAGCAATTTTCTCCGCGCGCTCAAAAGCCAACAGGACCTTGCCGCGGATCTCGTCCGCATCCTCCAAAGATGCCAGGCCGGGAGCGATCTGTTGCCACTCGTCATGTCCGAAATAGTTATATTGAATCCCGGTGGCCAGAATTAAGAAGTCGTACGGCAGATCATATTGGCGGAGGTGGACTCGCCGCGCTCGCGAATCGACACCCGTTACCTCGTCCAACAACACCTCGACATTGGGCTGGCTGAGGATGGAGCGCAACGGCCCGGCAATTTCGTCGGCGGAGAGTAGGCCCGTCGCCACCTGATATAACATCGGACGAAAGAGATGGTAGTTGCGCTTGTCGATCAGCGTAACGTTTACAGGAACGCGAGCTAGGGCGCGCGCGGCGTAAAGTCCGCCGAATCCGCCGCCAACAATCACCACGCGAGGAAGATCTGTGGCCAAAACTGCCTCCCAACGTCAGGATCTCAGCGGCAGGTCGTAACAGCCATTTGCAAGTTGTTTGCCTTCGCTTCTGGTCTTTGCTCGGCTGGGGGGACGCCGCACATTTTCATTATCCGATGAGGCGAGCTTGGCGCATTGATTCATCAGCCGCCCTTCCTAAACGCCTCTTGTGCGACTGGCCGCTGACGTTAACACTGATGGAAGTTCGCTTTGGTGTTTTCGAGATTCTTGCTTTCTGACACCTTGTCGCTGCGGTCCACATCGCCAAGCTCCGTTAGTTAGATGGCAAGGCGTTTTTCGATGCGCCCGTCCGGAATGGACCAGAGCAGCGCCACCGCGATCGCGGCCATCAATAGCACAACTCCGTACAGCGCGGTGGGCGCCGCTCAGGATGTAACTGAGAAACACCGGCAGCGGCGGCTCCCAAACCGCCGCCATGCGGTATTCTCAACTCCAGCACCACGATGGTGATGATGATGCAATCACTCCGTCAAGAATGCCTCCGCATGCTTCGAATTTGTTGCATGACATTCGGTTTGACTGTGTTTGTCCGAAGGTGACGCACTCTTATCTTGTCAATGGATGACATGGCCCTGCTTCTCGATAAGCAGGCCCGGCTCTCTACCTGTGAGCCATTGCCGGGTTAAGCCACTCGTCAAACCGGATCGCGCCGATGCGCGCCTCGCCGGACGCAACTAAGGTCGTTTCGCCTAGTTTCGCGCCGAAATATCGCGCATTCGAGTCGACGACCACTTCGCGCGGATCATTGCTAGCGCGGAGGCCCTGCCGGATAAACTCGTCGAAGTGGAATCGCTGTGGCCCCGCTACTTCCATCATGCCGTTCAGCGGTGTGCCAACCGCGACCTTCGCGACCGCAGCGGCTACATCGTCGGCCGCGATGGGTTGGATGAACACGGGTGGCACGCGAACCTGGTTCCCGTGGGTTGCCTCATCGGCGATCCCCTTCCAGAATTCGAAGAACTGCGTGGCGTGGACGATCGAGTACGGGATCCCGGATTCCTTGATTAGCTTCTCCTGCTCGATCTTGGCGCGCATATATGGAGTCTCTTGTAGACGATCCACTCCCACCACCGATAGCGCGACGTGATGTCTGACACCCGCCTTTGCTTCATATGCGAGCAGGTTGCCAGTAGACGTTCGGAAGAATTCCATCGACGCCTTCTCCTCAAACGAGGGGGAATTTGACACATCGACGGTGACCGAGGCGTTCTTGAGAACGTCGGCTAATCCCTCACCTGTGAGTGTATTGACCCCAGTGTTGGGCGCGGCTGCGACAGCCTCATGGCCCTGTGCCCTCAACTTTTCGATCACCTTCGAACCGATAAGCCCGGTTCCACCAATCACAACAATCTTCATGCTCACGACAAACCTCCTTTGGTTCGTTGCCTCTTGGCTCTGATCTGTTTGCCCAATGCCGGCGCAAAGACCGTGGACGTTCTGTGCCAGCAAAAATCATTTACCGAAAGCCGTCTCACTCTCTAGACGCGCTCGTGGGAGTACTTAACCGGGGGCGAAGTGCATCCGCCAATCGGTCACCAGCCAGCGTCCTCCGGCTATCGGCCAGCAGTTCAAGAAACCGCCGCCTTAGGTCTTCTTCGATTCTTTCATGATTCCGCCCATTGCGGCTGTTTCAGATCTGCCCCCAAGGGACTCAAGCCACTTTGGAGTCCTTGCGCCCTTCTTCAGGAACTCCAATAAGTCGACGTTGATTCGGTCCGGGTCAGTTGGTGTGACCCCGTGGGGAGGTCCGGAATAGTGATTTTCCTGTGCGCCCCCGATTAGTTTGGCCGATTTCTTCGAGAGATCATTTACCGGAACGACCTGATCGTCCTCGCCGTGGAGCATGAACGCCGGGACGTCGAACTTCTTCGGATCCTCGGTGAAGTCGGTTTCAGAGAAGGCCTTGATGCATTCATAGATACTCTTCACACTGACCTGCATGCTCCACAGCCAGAACTGGTCGAGTATGCCCTGCGAGACCTTGGCTCCGGCACGATTTGCGCCGTAGAACATCATCGCGAAGCCTTTGGAGGTTCGTCCAGCCCGGCTGGTCATGATGGTTTCTCCTTTCTTGAGAGCCGAGCGATGGAGATGACGCAGTTCTTGGAGATCTCAGCCTCCTTCCACGAAATAACGTGCACTCCTCTTCGCCGAGCCGTCATACTAACGAGCGGTTCCGGGGATTGCAAGGCGTTCGTCCACAGAAACGCGTACAAAAGCCCGATGGAAGCGCGGTTGCATGGAGGCTAGAACGAGAGGCTCAATTATGAAAAACAAAACACTTTTGTTGGTTTGCGCAAGTCTTCTAGGAGTCAGCGCGTTTGCACAGGAAGCCAAAGTCACCGCCCTCTTTTCCAAGGAGCTTAAGGATGTTCCAGGTAAGGAAGGATTGATGATCCTGGTGGAATATCCTCCCGGCAGTTCCGATCCAATCCATCGGCACAATGCAGATGCATACGTTTACGTGCTGGAAGGTTCCGTGGTGATGCAGGTGAAGGGCGGGAAGCAAGTGACGCTGACTCCAGGACAGACGTTTTATGAAGGCCCCGACGATGTACATGTCGTCGGCCGGAACGCAAGCCGTACCCAGCCAGCAAAATTCCTGGTATTCCTGGTGAAAGACAAAGGTGCTCCAGTGTTGATACCAGTGAAATGATTGTGGCAAGGAAGGCAGGCGACCCAATGCACCGCTCTGTCCCGAACTACTGAATACCACAAACTTCCGATAGCCCAAATAAAAGTGGGTTGACTGTGCCCGGTTCATTCAAGCGCTCCTTTGCCGGCCTTTCGCGAAACACGTTCCTTCTCGCCGCAGCGAGCCTGTTCGCCGATATTTCGACGGAGATGCTCTATCCCATCCTGCCGATCTTTCTGACGCAGACATTGAAAGCAAGCGGCAGCATCGTCGGGCTCGTGGACGGCTTTGCGCAGGCCACACAAAACATCGTGCAGGGTTTTTCCGGCGCGCTATCGGACAAGCTGCAGCGGCGAAAACCCGTCGCGGCCGCCGGTTATCTTCTGGCAGCGGTTTCCAAGCCTCTGATGGGGCTTGCCACCGTGTGGCAGGCATTTTTCGGCGCGCGATTACTGGATCGGTTTGGCGCGGGCACGCGCTCTGCGCCGCGTGACGCCCTGATTGCATCTTCAGTGGATGAGGAGAACAGAGGCCGCGCCTTTGGCCTTGAGGGTATCGGTGACAACACTGGAGCCTTCCTTGGGCCGCTGCTCGCCGTGCTCCTCCTTTATGCCGCACATCTTGGCATCCGGACCATCTTCTATGTGGCGGTCGTTCCCGGGCTGTTGGCCTTCCTCATGGTCCTACTGGTGAACGAGCCTCCGGCAACCGCCGCAGCCAAATCGAAGATCGACATCCGCCTTCAGCGGTTTCCGAAGGCCTACTGGAAATACCTGCTCGCGACTGCTTTGTTTGGACTAGGCAACTCCAGCAATGCGTTTCTGATTCTGCGAGCACGGGATATCGGCGTTACGCTGGAAACAACGATCCTGATCTACGCAGTGTTTAACCTCGTTGCTGCTCTCATTTCCTACCCGGCCGGCTCTCTTTCCGACAGGTGGGGCCGCAAGTACGTTCTGCTCGCCTCCTTTGCCGTTTTCCTGATCGCCTATCTCGGGTTTGCCCTGACGCGGAACATCTTTCTGATCGCGGGTCTTTTTGTCTTTTACGGGTTATATCAGGGCGTATTCCGCACTGTTGGCAAGGCGCTCGCGTCGGATCTCGTGCCGGAACACCTGCGCGCAAGCGGCATCGGCTGGTACAGCACCACGGCCGGTCTGTTGCAACTGCTGGCGAGCGTCGTTGCTGGATTGCTTTGGGACCGCGTCGGCCATGCCGCCGTTTTCTATTACGGTGCCGCGTTTGCGATCATCGGCAGCTTTGGACTCCTCTTGTTCGTTCCGGGAAAAGATCATCAGCAGAAAATGGCGGCGCAGCGATAAAGAATCCAGAGGGTTCTGGAACAATGAAGGTTGTCAAGGCGCGGGGGCCAATGATAGAAGAAGCTCTAGTAGACGCAAACGGCGCTCGCATTTGGCCGAGATCGAGGTCCATCCACGCGGTGCCCCGGGCATCCGGATATCGGCGCGCGGGCCTCATGCCTCTCCAATTGCTTCGGCGGCTTGAAGCTGCGTGATCCGTCCCTTCTGCACTTTCTTCAAGGCGATCAGCCCATCGTGGTCTCCTGGGTCAGAGTAGTGTTCCTAATTTCCCGCACTGGCCCCTCTTGACATGATCTGCGAAACTGGTAATTCGCCCCGAGTATCCCTACATGCTCAAGAGCATCACTGTGCATGGCGCGCGCCAGCACAATCTGAAGAATATCGACGTCGAGATCCCTCGTAACTCATTTACCGTCATCACGGGACTCAGCGGCTCGGGAAAATCTTCGCTCGCGTTCGACACCATCTACGCTGAGGGCCAACGGCGTTACGTGGAGACGCTTTCCCCCTACGCCCGCCAGTTTTTGGATCAAATGGAGCGGCCTGAAGTCGATTCCATCGACGGCCTGAGCCCCGCCATCTCCATCGAGCAGAAGACGACCAGCCGGAGCCCGCGCTCCACCGTCGGCACAATTACCGAAATCTACGATTATCTTCGCCTGTTATACGCATCCATCGGCATCCAACGCTGCCCGGACGATGGTTCGGAAATCTCGGCGCAAACTACCGAACAGATTCTGCAACAAATACTTGCGCTGAAGCAGGACGAGCGCATTATGATCCTCGCGCCCATCGTGCGCGGCCGGAAAGGCGAGTACAAGAAGGAGTTGGAGAAACTTGCGCGGCAGGGCTTCGAACGGGTTCGCATCGACGGAGTATTGCGCGTGCTGGCCGAGGACATTCCACCGCTCGACCGCCGCAAGAACCATAGCATCGAAGTCGTAGTCGATCGCCTGCTGCTGAAACCTGGAATCGAGAAGCGCCTCGAAGCGTCCATCGCGACAGCCACCAAATTGGCCGAGGGATTGGTGATCATCGCCGTTGTAAACGGGGAAGAGCGAATGTTCTCCCAGAAGAACGCCTGCCCGGTGTGCGGGAAAAGTGTGCCCGCGCTCGAGCCCCGCTCGTTCTCGTTCAACAGTCCTTACGGCGCGTGCGAAACCTGCGCGGGTCTTGGCAGCAAGTGGAGCTTTGATCCCGTCAAGGTGATCGTCGATCCGTCGAAGCCGATCCTCGAAGGCGCGATCGGTCCTGGCGGAAGTTCCACCTATATGATGGACCGTCTCGGCCAGGCCGCCGCGCGTCTGTTGCTGGACCTCACTCCGCCGTTTGACCAGTTGCCCAAGAAGACACAGACGCTGTTGCTGAATGGCGGTTCCGGTTTTCCCGGCGTGTTGAAAATTCTCGACGAAACCTTCGCTGGAGCAAGCGAGGGTTATCGCGATTGGCTCATGGAGTACATGTCTCCGAGCGAATGTCCGGACTGCCACGGGAAGAGGCTTCGCCCGTCGAGCTTGGCCGTCTCCGTAAAGGGGGTGACTGTCGCGGAATTGACGTCGATGCCGATCGCACGCGCGTTGCCGACGGTGGCAATGTGGAAACTCACGCCGCGTGAAGAGCAAATCGCATCGCGCGTGGTGGATGAGATCACTCATCGAATGGAATATCTCTCCGCCGTAGGACTCGATTACCTCAGCCTGGAGCGCGGCTCCGCCACACTGTCCGGCGGCGAGGCGCAACGTATTCGCCTGGCCACGCAAATCGGCTCCAAACTGCGCGGTGTTCTGTATGTCCTCGACGAACCTTCGATTGGACTGCACCCTCGCGACAACGATCGCCTTCTCAACACGCTTTCGCAGCTACGCGATCTTGGCAACACCGTCCTCGTCGTCGAGCATGATGCCGATACCATCATGCACGCGGATTATGTGATCGATCTCGGTCCGGGGGCTGGCCGCTTGGGCGGAGATCTGGTGGCGCAAGGCACGCCGCGCGACATCGAGCGCAATCCGAATTCGCTCACGGGTCAGTATCTATCCGGAAAACTTTCCATCCCCGAGCCCAAGACCCGGCGGCGCGGCAACGGAAAATCGATCGTCATCCACGGCGCAACGGAACACAATTTGAAGAATATCGATGTCGAATTCCCGCTCGGCGTGTTGACCGTAGTCACAGGTGTTTCCGGCAGCGGCAAATCGACTCTGATTAACGATATTCTGTACCGCGCTCTCTCGCAACATGTCTACGATTCGCGAACCAAGCCCGGCGCACATGCATCCATCACTGGACTGCAGCACATTGATAAAGTTGTGGAGATCGATCAGGCACCCATCGGCCGCACGCCGCGTTCGAATCCCGCCACTTACACCGGCGTTTTCTCACCGATCCGCGATCTGTACGCGATGTTACCAGAGTCGCGCGAACGCGGCTACAAAGCGGGGAGATTCAGTTTCAACGTCAAAGGGGGCCGCTGTGAAGCCTGCCAGGGCGACGGACTCAAGCGCATCGAAATGAATTTCCTGCCGGACGTGTATGTCACTTGCGACGTCTGCCGGGGCAAGCGCTACAACAGTGAAACGCTGCAGGTGAAATATAAGGGCCGCTCCATCGCCGACCTGCTGGAAACCACCATCGAAGAAGCCTGGCCTGTGCTCGAGAACATCCCGCTGATTGCAGCCAAGCTCAAAACGATGAACGACGTCGGCCTTGGTTATCTGCATCTGGGGCAGTCGTCAACCACCCTCTCTGGAGGCGAAGCCCAGCGCATCAAACTTGCCCGCGAGTTGAGCAAGCGCCAGACTGGCCGGACCGTTTATATTCTCGACGAACCTACGACGGGCCTCCACTTTGACGACATCCGTAAACTGCTTGCCGTTCTCCAGCAGCTCGTCGATCTCGGCAACACTGTGATCGTCATCGAGCATCAACTCGACGTTATCAAGACAGCCGATTGGCTGATCGACCTCGGACCCGAGGGCGGAGAAAAGGGCGGGCAACTGGTTGTCTCCGGGACGCCGGAACAAATCCTGCGGAATCGCAAAAGCTTCACAGCGCAAGCACTGGCCCGCGTGATGAAGAACGGGAAGGTCGCTTGAGCAAATACCGCATCAGACCGCTGGACTTCACCGGAGTGAACACCGTTCCGCTCCAATCGCGCGGAGGTAAGGTTCGCGTGGAGCATTTCGGCAAGCCTTATAAAAAGGGCGCCAGCGTCATTCAGTTCATCGACACGCTGCCTCGCCTGCTCGGAGCCGATTCCTTCCGCTCGGTGATTGAAGCTATCGTCCAGGCTCGCGTGAAACGGAAGCCGATTCTCTGGGGCATGGGCGGTCACGTAATCAAGTGCGGCCTCGCGCCGATTTTCGTCGACCTGATCAAGCGCGGTTTTGTGTCTTCCATCGCGATGAACGGCTCCACGGCCATCCATGATTTTGAGATTGCCGCGGCCGGCCACACCAGTGAAGATGTGGAGACTGTGTTGCCCGATGGCAAATTTGGTATGGCCGAGGAGACAGGACGCGAGATGAACATCGCCATCAGCGATGGGAATCGTTTTCTGCTCGGCATCGGAGAAGCGCTGGGTAAATACCTCGAGAAGGGCGCGTATGCAAACAACGCGAAGTCCAGCCTGCTCCGCGAGGCATATCGTTATTCAATTCCGGTCACCGTACACGTCGCCATCGGCACCGATACACCGCATCTTTATCCGAAGCTCGATGCCGCGGCGCTCGGCGCTTCCAGCTACCGCGACTTCCGTCTCTTTTGCACTATGGTGAAAGAGATGGATGAGGGCGGCGTCTACATCAATGTTGGTTCCGCCGTCATTTTGCCGGAGGTTTTCCTCAAAGCGGTCTCCGTCGTCCGCGGCCTAGGTAACCCGCTGACGAAATTCTCCACCGTGAACTTCGATTTTCTTCAGCAGTACCGGCCAAAAATGAACGTCGTCGACCGGCCGCATGTAAAGGCCGGCGGCAAGGGTTTTCAGATCACCGGACATCACGAAATTATGATTCCGCTGTTGGCGGCCGCCCTCATCGAGTGTGAAACGTGACACCGGAATCCATCCCGGCAGAGCCGGGTCGCCGCGAGCCGCCGTGGTGCTATGAAGATCTGGCCGTCTTTGTCTTCCTCGCGATACCATGCTTGCTGGTGGGCGCCGTCGCCGCGCGGCTGTTGAACAAGGTTGTCGCCCCGACCCCAGTCGCGAAGGCTGCGATCGTTCTCGGGGCGCAGTTCCTGGCTTATCTGCTTTGGTATTTTGCGCTGGCGTTGATCCTAAAGTTCCGCTATCACGCGCAATTCTGGCAATCTCTCGGATGGAATATCCCCACTCGCGAAATTGGCCCGGCGTTGATTTCCGGTCTCTGCCTGGCCGTCATTGTGGCAGTGATCGGAGCCGCTCTCAATACCCCACGCATCGAGTCCACTCTCAAAGAGTTGCTACAGGATCGCCCGTCCCTGGTGTTGGTCGGTCTCTTCGCCGTCACTGCCGGGCCGGTCTGCGAAGAGTTGGCGTTCCGCGGATTTATTATGCCGCTGTTGGCACGATCGTTCGGGATCGCCGCCGGAATTGTTCTCACCGCCATTCCATTTGCGCTGCTGCACGGCCCAGAATATTCGTGGGCCTGGCAATATTTGGTGCTGCTGACCTTGGTTGGCTGCGCCTTCGGTTGGGCTCGCTACCGCTCGGGCTCCACCGCGGTTGCCGCGGTGATGCACGCCGCTTATAATTTCACTTTCATGGTTGCTTATGCTTATTCCAACCCACTGCCCCAATCCGGCGGAGGTGCACTGATCGCATGGTAGAAACCATTCAGTGGACCAGCGCGGGTGTGGTTATGATCGATCAAACTCGCCTCCCGCGCGAGCAGGTATTCGTCACTTGCAAGGACTATCTTGAGGTCGCTGACGCCATTAAGACCATGGTGATTCGCGGCGCTCCCGCTATCGGCGTCGCCGCGGCTATGGGTGTTGCATTGGGCGTATTGAAAATTGATCCGGAAAAGCTCGACGCGGAATTCCCCCTTATTTGCGAGACGCTCGCCGCCACTCGCCCAACCGCGGTGAATCTCTTCTGGGCCATCGACCGCATGAAGAAGTTGTACGCATCGTTGAAGGGTGAGCCCATCGCAGCCGTGCGCGAGCGGCTCATCCAGGAAGCACAACTCGTCCGCCTGGAAGACATCGCCATTTGCGAAGCCATCGGGCAGAACGGCGCGGCGCTCGTTCCCGACAACAAGACGGTGCTGACTCACTGCAACGCCGGAGCTCTGGCGACTGCGGGCTACGGCACCGCTCTGGGAGTCATTCGCGCCGCTGTCGGCGCCGGAAAAAATATCGACGTGTTCGCGGATGAGACCCGTCCCTTCCTGCAAGGTTCGCGGCTCACTGTTTGGGAATTGATGCAGGACGGTATTCAGGCGACGCTGATCACTGATAACATGGCCGGCCATTTTCTGAAGTCGGGGCGAATCGGCTGCGTGGTGGTCGGCGCCGATCGCATTGCGGCGAACGGCGATGTCGCCAATAAGATCGGCACCTACTCGGTGGCGGTGCTGGCAAAAGAGAATAACATTCCATTCTTCGTTGCCGCTCCTATTTCGACGCTCGATCTCACGCTGACCTCCGGGGATTTGATCCCGATCGAACAACGCGCCGCGAGTGAAGTGACGCACGTATTCGGCGTGCCGGTCGCGCCCGAAGGAATCGGTGTCGAAAACCCGGCCTTCGACGTCACGCCAAATCGTTACGTCACTGCCATTATCACGGAGCGTGGCGTCGCGCGCGCCCCTTACACGGAATCTCTACGCGCGCTGATGGACACGCCCGCTCCGGAATTCTTTATTGCCACGGTGAATTCATGAAACTTCTTCCAGCATTCCTACTCTGCGCCAGTGCGCTTCTGGCGGCGGACGCGCCGCGCCGCGCGCCCGGCTTCTCTCTGCCGGACGTGCGCTTCAATCAGCACGATTTGGCTGAAAATCGCGGCAAGATCGTCATCCTCGATTTTGTCCAGACGAACTGCCCAGCGTGCATCAAGCTCACCGGAGTGGTCGAGCAACTCAAAGCGAAATACGGCGGCCAAGTTGTGACCATGTCAATTGTGAACCCGCCGGACAATCTGACCACGGTCGGCCAGTTTATTTCGACTTATAAGGTCACGGGTCCGGTTCTGTTCGATTGTGGCCAGGCCACAGCCTCCTACGTGCTGATACGTCCGGACCGTCCCACGGTCCACTTCCCGCACGTCTTCATCATCGATCAGGATGGCTCCATCCGCTATCACGCCTCGTCCGATGGCAACCCGGCGGAACTGGAAGCGCCGGCTCTCGGTGCGGCCGTGGAGGGACTGCTGCAGCGCGGGCAATCCCAAAAGAAATAGTAGGCTATGAGCATGGGCCTCCGCGCCTTTGCTTTGACGGTATTGCTTGTCTCCACGGCTTTCTCAGGGGACTTGCACAATGCTGCCCGCGCCGGTGACGTCGACCGGGTCAAGGCTCTTCTGGCGGCCGGAGCCAATGTAAATCTGCGGGACAGTCTTGGCGGTACTGCCCTACACGATGCGGCTTGGGCGGGCGATAAGACAATTGTGACTCTACTGCTGGACCACGGGGCTGACGTGAATGCCCGCCATATGGAATCATCGTCTACGCCCCTGCAATACGCTGTAATCACGAATCATCGGGATATAGTGGAACTTTTGATCCTGCGGGGCGCAGACGTCAACGCCGCGCTTCGTTCGGGCGCCACCGCCTTGCATCTGGCGGCAGATCGAGGTTATAAGGATATAGTCAAACTGCTTATCGTGAAGGGGGCGAAAGTAAATGCCAGAGACTCCGGCGGCGCAACTCCCCTGGATGAAGCAGCTTGGAAGGGCCAAGCCGATGTAGCCGAAATCTTGTTGACGCACGGCGCGGATGCCAAAATGCACAATGCGGAGTCCGGGGCGACGCCGCTGCATGAAGCGGCTGTGAAAGGGTACGTCGACGTGGCTCGCGTCCTGCTGGAGCACGGGGCCGATCCGTCGGTCTTCGACAACACGTCGTCCACACCGCTCGATGAGGCGCTTCGCTATCGTCACGGTGAGATGGTCCGATTGCTGCTCGAGCACGGAGCCAAACAACCGGGTAGCGGCACGCTCGGCGTGCAGCAACTGCAGGATGCCGTCATGCGGGGCCAGGCCGACATGGTGGCGCTACTGCTCGAAAAGGGCGCGAATCCAAACGCCTCCACCGCCAACGGATCGACGCTGATTCACGACGCATCGTTGAAGGGATTTACCGAGATAGTCGAAGCGCTGCTTGCGCGCGGTGCACGCGTCGACGCGCGAAACGCCACGGGCGGCACACCTCTGCACGATGCCGCCCTGGCCGGGCAGACCGCCGTGATGGAGTTGCTGATCGCCAGGGGCGCCGACGTGAATGCCCGCGATACTGAGTCGAACGCCACGCCATTGCACTATGCGGCATCGTGGGGGCGCAACCAGGCCATGGAGATTCTCTTGAAGCACGGAGCAGATACTTCAGCCAGGAATAAATCCGGACAGACGCCGTTGGCTGCCGCACTCGCCAGCGAACAGAAGGAAGCAGCCACAATACTGAAAGAACATGGAGCGGCGCGATGAACGCTGAGAAGGTACTCAACGCCCTGACGTTGATGGAAGCCCAAGCCGGGAGCCGAGAACATCTTTACTCGCAGTTTCTGACTCTGATTAAGGAGGCGTCCGGCGCTCATGCCGCGTTTGCCTATCTGCTCGATCCGACGCGGACGAGCTGGCAGTTGGCCGCGACCACCGAGCGAAAGGCCACACCAGCGGTCCGCGTAACTTCCGCGGCGGGTAAAGCGCTTTCCGAGCCGCTGCACATCGCCCGCCGCCCCAGGCGAAACGTGCTCGATGCGGTGTGGTCGAAGTGCCGGGGCGCAGTCCGTTCCATCCCACTCACCAGTAACGTCCAACTCGCCGGTGTCATCCAGCTCGGATTTAAAGACTCGTCGGATTGGACGGAGGAGGAGCGCGATTTCTGGATGACCGCGGCCAGTCATTGTCAGATGGCGGCGGAACGGATTCAATTGCGCGAGGAACTGGTCGGAAAAGAGCTGCAGATCCGTAAACTCGGCCAGCATATCTTTCAAGCGGAGGAGAGCGAGCGCCGGCGAATCAGCCGCGAGTTGCACGATGAAGCCGGACAGGCGTTGGTCTGCATCCGTCTCCAAATGGAAATGATCGAAATGGCTCTGCCGGATTCGGCTTCTGAATTGCGCGAGAGGCTGGCAGAAACCCGCGATCTTACCGAGAAGACAATCCTCGAAATCCGCCGCCTCATTGCCGATCTAAGCCCGGCCGTGCTGGAGCAATTCGGACTGGAGGCCGCTCTCCGTCAATTGGCCAAGCGATTGGAGTCTGTACTGTTTTGCCATGTAACCTTGGTCACGGAAAATGTTCACGCGCTGCCGCCTAAGTTGCAAACTGTCATCTACCGGATTATTCAGGAGTGTTGCAATAACATCAGCAAACATTCGTCCGCCGGTAATGTAAACATTTTGGTGTCTTCCGCCGATGGAGTACTAAGTGTGCAGGTTAAGGACGACGGTATTGGTTTTGCGGTGGAGAAGGCCTTCCTGAAGAAGGATTCCTTCGGTCTTTCCGGAGTACGCGAGAGAGTCGCTTTGCTCGGCGGAAAATTTGAATTGGTGAGCCGTCAAATGCCTAAGCATTATAAAGATAGAGCCAGGAGACCAGGCACTTCGATTAGGGTCGAATTGCCTATTCCCACCGAGGCCGGTTGGTAGTTTAGGATGGTTGGTAATGGGCTTTGGTTTTCGAGGCTCCGGCAGCAAACTTTAGTACTAGCGGCGGAGAACGCAGGGAATGTCTAAGATTCGTATTCTGTTGGCGGACGATCATACCTTATTCCGGCAAGGTATCCGCACCTTGATAGCGGCCGAACCGGACATGGAGGTAGTCGGAGAAGCCTCCAATGGCGGCGAAGCGGTCGAAAAAGCGGGCGAAGTCCGGCCCGACGTGGTCCTGATGGACATTGGCATGCCCGGCCTTAGCAGCTTCGAGGCTACCCGGCAGATCAAGAAAAATCGGCCTGAAACTAAGATCCTATTCCTCACCATGTACGACGATGAGGATTATTTGGTTGAGGGAATGGAAGTGGGCGCCAGCGGTTATGTTCTCAAGGACAGCCCAGCGGCTCAACTGGTAGCGGCCGTCCGGGATATCTGCCGCGGCGGCAGTTACCTCAGCCCTCGGATGCTCTCGCAGTTAGTCGACGATTTCCGTTCCCGCATTAAATCGGCAAACCGCCTCCCGCGATTCGCCACTCTTACAACCCGCGAGCGTGAAGTGCTGAAGATGCTCGCCGAAGGCAACTCGGTCAAAGAAATTGCGTGCGATCTAAGCCTCAGTGTCAAGACAATCGAGGCTCACAAGTTCAACCTGATGCGTAAGCTCGATATTCACAACAAGGCTCAGCTCGTGCAGTACGCGATTCAGAAGAAGATTATCAAGATTCCTAATTTGGTATGACGTGTCGAGCGTTTTCACTAGACGATCACTACTAACGGTTCTCTCCGCTGCACCACTTGCACCACTTGCACAGGGTTTCTCAGGCACCCGTATTCGCCTGGGTGGCCCTGTGTTTATTCAATCGGAAGACCCTGAAGAAATCGCCCGTGAACATCGCCGGCTCGGCTACAGCGCCGCGACGTGCCCCAAGGCAAAGTCCGACGACAAAGATCGTGTTCGGGCAATCCAAAACGCGTTCTCGAAGCACGATGTGCTGGTGGCCGAAGTCGGCGCATGGGTCAACATGCTTGACCCCGACGCTGCAAAACGCAAGGCGAATCTCGACTACGTGACGGAACGCCTGGCGCTGGCCGAAGCGGTGGGCGCGAGATGCTGCGTAGATATCGCCGGTTCTTTTCACCCCACCGTCTGGTATGGCATCTATCCGAGGAGCTTGTCGAAAGAAGCGTTCGATAGCACCGTACAAAACTGCCGACAGGTAATCGATGCCATCAAACCAACGCGCACGAAATTCAGCATTGAAATGCAGGTCGGCCTTGAGCCCGGCGATCCCGACGGGTATGTGAAACTCGTCAAGGCCGTCGACCGCAGGGCCTTCGGCGTTCATCTCGACGTCTGTAACACGATCGACTCGCCACAGCTTCTTTATGCGTCGGCAGCCCGAATTCAGGAATGTTTCCAAAAGCTCGGCCGTTGGGTTCTCTCCTGCCATGCCAAAGATCTCGAGCCTGTCTACGATGGCTACAATGTGCACTTCGCGGAGACAATCCCGGGCCGTGGATACGTCGACTACAAAACGTATCTCACCGAGCTGGCGAAAATGCCGGTTGAGACGCCGCTGATCCTTGAGCACCTGAAGAGTGCGGAGCAGTACGATGAGGCGAGAAAGCACATTCTGAAAGTCGGGGCCGAAGCTGGAGTTGCCTTCGCTTAACTACCAAATCGCTGCCGCGATCTTTCGGAACGATGCGGCGGAGCGTGTAGATGTCCGTGGTGGAGAGTTCCGGGTGGTTCGCGGCTGTCGAGATGCCGCTGATCCTTGAGCACCTGAAGAGTGCGAATCAGTATGATGAGGCGAGAAAGTAGATTCTGAACGTTGGGACCGAAGCTGGAGTCGCTTTCGCTTAACTACCAATCGACTCCGCGATCTTTCGGAACGATGCGGCGGAGCGTGTAGATGTCCGTGGTGGAGAGCTCCGGATGGTTCGTGTTTAGCGTCTCCCATGGATCCCAAATCGCGCTGAGGAGACGCCCGGTGATGCCGTCGCTCTCACGCGATAGCAGATAGACGCAGAGAGCGGCTCCCCGTTCAAGCGGCGCGCCTCCGGTATCACGCTGCTTGATAGCACGGTTGTAGAAATCCTGTCCAACTGCCGCTGGCCCCGCCTCAAGCACTTCATCCAGAAGCCGCGTGTTGAGAGCGCCAGGAGCAACCGCGTTGATATCGACGCCGCTGTCGCGAGCCTCTTCGGAAATTGTTTCCGTGAAGCGAACAACGGCTGCTTTCGATGCGGCATATGCGCTGATGCGCGGAAGAGGAGCGGTGGCGCCGCCGCCGGATAGGTTGACGATCTTCCCGAAACCGTTCTTGCGGAATACGGGCAGAACTTCACGGCAGGGGAGGACCGTGCCATACAAATTGATTTCGATGGCACGTACCCATTCGAGCCAGTCGACGTTCTCAATAGGACCCTTCGGACCGTAGACACCGGCGTTGTTGACGAGCCCCGAAAAATCGGGAAGGCGTTCGACGGCCAGCTTCACGAGCGCGGCCACCTGTACGGGATCGGAGACGTCCGCGGTCAGCGCAATGATTTGCTGGCCGGGGGAAGCTTGCAGCGCGAACTCGGCGCGCGCGGTCTCGAGTAGCTCGGCATTGCGGGCGGTGATGACGAGATGCGCACCTTCAGCAACGCACGCCTGGGCTACTGCTTTCCCAAATCCCTGGTTCGCGCCCGTGATCAGAACACCGCGTCCTTGCAATTTCACGCGAGGCTCCTTCCCTTGCCGATAGACCAGTAAGAAACACCGCCAAGTTTTCCAATCTGCGCTTCGAGAAATCGATTTGGATCGAGCACGGTCGCTTGTTTCATGTTGCTGGTAAAGTCGTGTTCCTTGAGGTCGCGGAACTGTGGCCACTCCGTAGCGATCATCGCTGCGTCAGTATCGCGAAGCGCTTCCGCTACGGAACCACAGAGTTCGATTCGCGAACTTAGTTCTCCGGGAAGACTGGTAAGCGCCGGGTCAAATGCCCGAACTTGGGCGCCGTTCTCGTGAATCCAGCATGCCAGCTCGACGGCGCTCGATCGGCGCAGCGTGTCGGTGCCCGGCTTATACGTGAGTCCAAGAATCGCGATGGTATTCCCGGCGATATCCCCCAGCAGTTCGTTGAGCTTCACCCGAGGCCACAATTTGTGAGCGTCGTTGCTGGCACGCACACCTTGGAGCAACAATGTCTGCAGCTTTTTTTCAATGCCGATCTCGACAAGAAAGGAAATGTCGCGAGCTAGCGTTCCTCCGGCGAATGCGCTCCCTGGTCCCAGGTACGCGCGAGGACCGATGCGCGATTCTGTCTTCAGGCCGCGCTCAACTTCCTTAGCATCCGCGCCGGTTTGCTCGCAGATGCAAGCAATCTCATTGATGAAAGTCACCGAGGTCGCAAGAAACGCATTCAGCGCGTGCTTGGTCATTTCCGCGGACTCGACGCGCATCCACTCGAGCTTGGAGCAGAACGGACTGAGCAAGGCCGTGAGGCGGCGCTTGGTCTCATCATCGCGAACGCCCACAATGATACGCTCGGGCTGGCGGAAAACATCCAGAGCTTTCCCGAGACGGAGATTTTCGGGCGTGTAGGCGAACGACACGTTGCGGTCCGGATGTTGCGCGTGAAACGCCTGTTGCATACGCGCACTGAAGCCGACGGGAACTTGCGCGGACGTCAGGACGATCGCGCCATCCTTCAAATGCGGAAACAGCGAGGCGACGTGTGTGGCCACGTACTCGACATCCGCGCGGTCTTGATCGTCCACGGGCGTATCGAACGTGATCCACACGATGTCCGACCGACGGACCGCGGATGCCGCGTCGCCGGTGAACGACAAGCGGCCGGATGAAATCCCGGCAGCGGTTAACTCGGCCAAGCCGGGTTCAAATAGCGGAGGCCTCCCCGCGGAAAGGCCCTGCACCGTAGCGTCGTCGGGATCGTATCCGATCGTATGGAAGTGTTCGGCGAGGCAGGCGGCGGTAACCGAGCCGAGATGCCACAGACCGCACACGGAGACAGTAACTTCGCCACTGTTGAGTTGATTGGGAGGCAAACCGTTAGATTAAAACTTCGCGCGAAATAACGCAACGTCTGAAAAAAGGCATATCCTGAAGGTAAGTGCCGGAGCCGAAGTCACTTTCGCTCAGTCTTCGGGCACGTGCCCACTTTCCTATATGAAAAAGTTTCTGATTGGCATTGTCACCGGTATTCTCCTCGCGTTTTTGTGCGGGCTGATCGTCGTATTTTCCCTTGCGCGTTTCGGCGACCGCCGGCCAACGGTCTCCGACGAGTCCACGCTCGTCCTCGATCTCCAGGGCGAGATTCCGGAAAAACCGCCTATCGAAATCTCGATTCCGTTTTTCGACCGCCGCCCGCAAGTCACAGTGCGCGATGTCTGGTCAATGCTGCATAACGCCGCGGTTGACCAGCGCGTGAAAGCGGTAATACTCATGCCGCAGGGAATTTCCGCGGGCTGGGGCAAGCTCCAGGAAATCCGGCAGGACCTTGTGGAGTTCAAGAAATCCGGTAAGCCTCTGGTCGCGTTTCTGCAGGGCCCGACCACCCGTGAATACTACCTGGCGACGGCCGCTGACAAAATTTATATGCCACCCGAAGACGCGCTCTACATGAAAGGTCTTCGCGCGGAAATGATGTATTTCAAGAACACGCTGGACAAGGTAGGCGTTCAAGCGGAGTTCTATCACATCGGCAAGTACAAAGATTTTGGTGACATGTTCACGCAGACCTCGATGACTCCCGAGACTCGTGAAGTGATGAATTCGATGCTCGATCAACTCTATGGCCATCTGACCGATACTTTCGCCGCAGCCCGCAAGAAAACGCCGGAGGAGATCCGCGCCATTATCGACGACGGTCCTTTCACCGCCACGCAGGCAAAGGCGAAGGGGCTCATTGACGACCTTCGCTATGAGGATGAGGTCTACGGCGATATGAAAGGAACTCTCAAGCAAAAAGATCTGAAGAAGCTTTCGTATCTCGATTACGCGAAGGCTTCGGGCACGTCCGCCGGCGCCGCGGCAGGCAAGCAGATCGCGCTGCTCGTGGGCGATGGAGACATTATGCGCGGTGAGGCCGGAAATAGCGATGAAGGCATCATTTCCGGTCCGTTCATTAAATTGATCCGCAAAGTAGCCAACGACTCAGACGTTCGCGGCGTAATTTTGCGTGTCAATTCGCCCGGGGGCGACGCGATCGCTTCGGATCAGATCCTGCGCGAGGTCAAGCTGCTCAGCATGAAAAAACCGACTGTTATTTCGATGTCCGACCTTGCCGCTTCGGGCGGATATTACATCTCGATGACCGGTGATCCCATCATCGCCTATCCCGGCACGTACACCGGATCGATCGGCATCATTTTCGGTAAGGTGAATCTGAAAGGGTTTTACGACAAGGTCGGCATCACCAAAGACATTTTGACGCGTGGGAAGAACGCCGACATTGATTCGGACTATCATCCCCTGACCGATGCGGGCAGAGAAAAACTCCAGGAGTCGCTCGAGGAGTTCTACAAAGGATTCGTGGGCAAGGCAGCGGCTAGCAGGAAGAAAACCTACGATCAGCTCGACGCGATAGCCCAAGGCCGCGTGTGGCTCGGTTCGCAGGCGAAACAGAACGGGCTGGTTGACGATTTGGGCGGTCTCGATAGAGCGGTGGAGCTAGTTAAACAGAAAGCCGGAATTTCGGCTGGCGAGAAAATTCGCCTGGTGCCCTACCCCGGCCGGCGCAGTATCTTCGATGAATTGCTTCGGGCTACGACGGACAGTGCTGTCGAATCGAAGATGAAGTCGCTGTTTGGTGGGCTCGATTACAAGTTGTGGATGCGCGGCGGGATCATGCGCGTGATGCCCTACACTATTGAGATTCGATAGGAATGTGAAACGTGCGGCGCGCCCCTCCGATAACACCCCCGCGCCGCACTCTGTTTTGCGCCCGGTACCTAGAAAGCAGCGCAACTATGAATGCCGGCGCCCTGCAGCGCTACATTCATTTTCTCCAAGGCCGACTTGTGGATCTGTGAAACGCGGCTTTCATTGATGCCGAGTACTCCGCCAATCTCTTTCATCGTCATTTCGTTGGTGTAATAAAGCAGCACCACGCGCTGATAACGCTCGGGGAGGGCTTTCATCGCGGTTGCCAGAACGGAACGGAGCTGCTCCCGCGCACAAATGGAATCCGGCTGAGTCTCGGGACGGCTCGGAAAATCCGGTGCGGGCATATCTTCGCCCTCTGACGTGCGGGAACTGGCCGAAACCAAACCCACGCTGCGAAGATCGAGCATCATTTGGCGCCAACGATCGACGTCGATCCCAAGACGCCCGGCGATTTCGGCTTCTGTAGGAGCTCGCTGTAGTTCAGAGGCCAGCTCACGAGTAACAGCCTCTACTTGCTTGTGACGGCGCCGCAGATCGCGGGACGCCCAATCCAACTGGCGCAGACTGTCGAGAATGGCCCCTTTAATGCGGTGCTTGGCGTAGCTGGAGAAGACCACCTGCTTATCCGGGTCATACTTCGTGGCCGCGTCGAACAGCCCCAGAATTCCCGCGTGAACCAGGTCGTCCAGGTCGACGTGAACCGGCAGGTTCTCATAGACACGAACTGCGATCGCCTTCACCAGCGGCAGATGCTCCAGAACAACCCGATCCCTTCTGGATAGCTTGCCATTCATCTGCATTGTGGCTACTGTCTTCACTTCCATCGCCCGCTCCATACCTTTCTTTTTCGGTGCGCCGCCAGCGACAACGGAGGTGCAGTCCGTTGATTCCGCCTGGTCGACGTCCATGTAACTGCATGCGGCTGCCCATTCGCCTGATGATTCGGTATGAAGCAATGTTCTGACTGCCGTAGCCATCTCTATCTCCTTGCCTGTTGCATGTTTGCTGCGCGTGTCCAGCTCGCCCCGCAAGCCGAATCTACACACCATCTGAAGCCCGTAGTTCCCCAAGCGTCCCACTATGAAACGTGAGACACAAAATCCGTTACGTGCGGCCGTTCCCTGCGTTCCACATCGATTCCATCTCAACCTTAGGAATTGACACCCGCAGAGGGCTGCTACTTAGAAAATTTCCTCATCAATGTGCTACAAGATGGATTTAAACATTTTGCGAGAAGGATGTATCTTCGCGGTAAACCTTAGGGTCTACCCAGTGTCATACCTTAGGCCGCGCTTACCACAGGAGGGTAGCACTTACCCCTAATTCAGCGGCCAGGACCGTTGTAGAGGAAATTCAATTGGAGCCGGATTTGCTTACCGTGGAATTCCGGTGGAAGGGGGGGAAATGGATTCGAAGCGCTGATCCCGGCGACTGCGGCCCGATCCAGCGATTCGGTGCCCGAGGGCACGATAATTACAAGCTTGGGAACGCCGCCGTCATTGGTAATTGCGAACTGAATTACAGTTTTTCCGGCTCTCCCCAGGCGCACGCTTTCCGGAATAACCGCGAACCAGTTCCGGCGGACGGCAGCCAAAACCTTAATGAGGTAGGGGGAGAAATCGACTCCCTGGGGATCGCTCAACAACTCCAGATTGCTCCCGAGCTTGCCCGGAAGCTGCGATCGGGGGGCGGCAATTCCCGAAGGACCAATCGAGTCAACATCGTCACCGACCGTCAGATGGCTTGAGCCTGCGCTACGGGCGGCACGCCGAATGGTGTCGGTCATCGTGTCTTTGGGCACCTCGATATGCCCCAAGCCGCTCGAGACGCCGCTCGATACACCGGGAGTCTCGAAGGCAATCTTGGGCTTCTCCTCCTGCTGAATCTTCGGCGGCGCAATAGGCTGATCGACGCCCAACATTGGAGGAGGCGCGGAAGGCGCCCTCGCCTGACTCGTAATAGCCGGGGCATCGGGAAGTGCGGGAGTTGGATTCGCAGCGCGCGTTGGGGAGGGTGGAACAAACTTCTGTACCGGCCTCCGAGTCGATTGTGAGGGTAGCTCCGCCGCACCTGGGCTAGGAAAATTCCGGGACACCTGGTGGCGAGGAATACTCTCCAAATTAAATTCTTTCGTCAGCTTGCCGCGGTTCGGCTCCCGTTGCGTCAATTGCAGGGTCGGCGCGACGAGCGTCGTCCTTATGTAAGTCTCTTTCGCCCGTTCCGGCCTTGGTGGCGAACTGGGTATTTGCGCGACTCCGATCGCCAGAAGCACCAGCAGGATGTGGACAATGATCGAGCCGATTCCGGCGCGAAACCAACGTTTAGGCTCGCCGTCTGCCTCCCAATGAAGAATAAAATCCGGCCCAGCAGCTTCTTGCAGTTGGTCTTGCTGGACTGGCGGTTTCATTGGGAGTCGAATGTTAAGACGACGAGAAGCGCGCCAAGGTTGCCGCATGCCCTTCGAGCGTACAGGCAACAACCTTCAGGTGCTCTTCAATTTTATCAAGGATCGTCAACGATACGGCCAGGGCCTTCGCCGCCTCTTCCCCACCGACCAAAGGACGCGCCCGCGTACGCACACAATCGGCAAAGGCGTCCACCTCCAATTTGAGAGGCTCCTGGTTCTTCACCGGCAGCGGTGCGAAGCCAATCTTCTGGTCGCCACTGACGGTGAATGCGACAGCATTCTGCCGCTCGTAATCGAGCGATACATATTGATGCGGCTGAAAAAGCCGGAGCTTTCTAACGCGATCGGTAGAAACCCGGCTGGCCGTCAGATTTGCGATACAACCCCCAGGAAAAGCCAGCCGCACATTGGCGATATCGACCTTCGAGGAAAGAATCGATAGACCCGACGCGCGAACCTCCTCGGGCAGGATCCCGGTGAGCGACAGGATAATATCGATGTCGTGAATCATCAGATCGAGCACCACATCTACGTCCAGGCTCCGCGGGCTAAAGACATTCAGCCGGTGTATTTCGAAGAATAGCGGGAGCGTCACAATGCTACGCAGCGCCTGTACCGCCGGGTTGAATCGCTCGAGATGGCCGACCTGCAGCACGCGATTATTGGAGCCCGCCGTGTCAATGAGCCGCTGCGCAGAAACCAGATCCGGCGCGATCGGCTTCTCAACCAGCACATCGATGCCGGCCTCCAGCAACGCGCAGCCCGTTTCTGCGTGCGCCATCGTGGGGACTGCGACAATCGCGGCGTCGACATTCCCATACAAGGATGAGATTTCTGTCGACTGCCTGCATCCGTAACGCTCCGCCGCTTCCGCCGCACGCCCGGCATCCGTGTCCACCACTGCCACCAATTCCGCATCCACTTTCTCGTGGACCACTCTGAGATGATTACGCCCAAAGCCCCCTGCGCCAACCACTGCCATGCGAACGCGATCCATGATGCATCACTAACGTAACATGTGGGGAAACATGGATATTTGCGCAAACTATGGGATCATAGCCGAAAGGGTGTCTGCTAGGTCTCATGGAACGCGCTGATTCGCTGCCAGTCTCCGCCATCGTGCGCAGGCCTGTCAATATTGGTGTCCGCCTCGGCAGGCTTCTCCTCCCGCTCTATATCTCTGCCGCCGTCGCGGGGTTCTTCGCGCTCACCTCGGATGAATTCGAACACTGGTTTCTGATTCCACTGGTTCTCTGCGGTGCGGTGATCGGCGCCGACGCGGTGGATTGGCTGTTCGGCAAAGCCGATCTCTTCGATCCCGCCGGCTTGCTCGGGGTGACCGGATATTATTTCCTATTCGTCTCGCCGTTGATGGTCGTCGCGTGGAATCATCGTCTGCTCTATCTGCCAAATCAGCCGGACGACTATCGCAGTTGGCTCGGCGGAATGGCCATCCTCAATCTGGCAGGGCTCTTCGTCTATCGCGCGGTGCGGCGCTTTGTGACACGAATGCCCACACCCGGGAAGCCAGCCGCACCGTGGCTGATCGACAACCAGCGCTTTGGAATCGCGGTGCTTCTTACGCTGGCTGTGAGCATTGGATTGCAAACCTGGGTCTATGTTGCCTATGGCGGAATCTCTGGGTACATCGCCGCGTACATGGCCTGGCTGGCGGGAGAGGATTCGTTCAAGGGGACAGCGTGGCTTTTCTCCATCTCAGAGAGTTTTCCAATTCTCGGCATGATTGGGTTTGCCGCCGCACTGCGAAAAAAGCGCACGCCGCCCGGATGGATTCTCCTCGGCGCGGCGATGACAGTATTCTTCGCCTTGGAAATGCTGTTCGGCGGCCTCCGAGGGAGCCGCGGCAACACCGTTTGGGGACTTTTCTGGGCGGCTGGAGTGATTCACTTCTGTCTCCGCCCGCTGCCCCGGAGGATACTGTTCGTCGGCTTACCATTCCTGATCGTCTTCATGTATTTCTATGGCTTCTATAAGGAGCTTGGACCAAACGCGGTACAAGCGCTGCAAGGAGAGGAAGAGAGGACGCAACTCGCCGAAAAAACAAAGCGAAATAGTGAAATGCTTCTGCTCAGCGATTTTTCCCGTGCCGACGTACAGTCGTTTCTGTTGTTCCGGCTGATCACGACGCCTGAGAATTATTCCTACGCGTTGGGCCAGACATATTTCGGCGCGTTGGCGCTGGCAATCCCGAGTGCGGTTTGGCCGGGGCGTCCACCTTCCAAAGTGAAATGGACGACAGAAGCCGAATACGGTGAAGGGGCGTACGGCGCGGGTCCGCTGATATCCTCGCGGGTCTATGGCCTGCAGGGCGAAACCATGCTCAACTTCGGCCCATGGCTGGTTCCTCTCGCGTTCGCGCCTTTGGGATTGGCGGTCGGAGCGGTTCGGCGTATGACGCGCAGGATGATCCCGTCCGATAGCCGCTGGCTCCTGGTACCCTTCTGTATCGTTTTCTGTATCCTGATATTGCTCAATGATTCCGATGTGAATCTTTTCTATCTTTTGAAAACCGGCGCGCTGCCGGCGCTGGTGGTGCTGGTGGGATCACGGAAAGCCAAATAGATGGACTTGTTGTACATTCTCGATCACCGTTTTGCGCGCACGCCCGGTGGTGAAGTGTGGACAGATTCGTTGTACGAGGCCGCCTACTGGCGGCGTTATCTGACCGTCTTCGACCGAGTGCGCGTGGTAGCCCGTGTGCGTGACGTGAAGGCTGCCGAGACAGGATGGAAGCGCGTTGACGGCGAGCAGGTGATTGTCACTGCGCTGCCGTATTACGTGGGTCCGACGGGCTATCTCCTCCAGCGCCGTGCCCTTCGGCAAGTGATGAAGCGAGTATTTGAAAGGCGAGCGGCGGTGTTGCTCCGAATCCCTTCGCAATTGGCGACATGCGCTGCGTCTATCCTGCGAAAACGGCGGATTCCTTTTGGCGTGGAGGTTGTTGGAGATCCGGCCGAATCCTTCTCGCCTGGCGCAGTTCGTCATCCGCTGCGTGCATTCTTCCGCTGGTGGTATACGCACCAGCAGTGGCGGCAATGCCGCAACGCCGTTGCGTGCCAGTATGTATCGTTGTATCTGGCGAAGAATTATCCTTGCAGAACGCAGATCCGATACGTGTGCACTGATGCGGAATTGTCTGACGACGCGTTTGCGATGATCAGCACGAACGGAGGGCCGCACACCCCAATAAGGCTGCTGACCGTTGGCAGCTTGGAACAGATGTACAAAGGTACGGATGTGTTGATCGACGCAGTAGCTGAGTGCGTACGTACGGGCCTCGATCTTTCGCTCACCGTGGTGGGCGAGGGAAAATATCGGCTCGAATTTGAGCGGCTGGCGAAGTCCCGTGGGTTGAACGGGCGCGCATCCTTTACTGGACGCGTTGCCGCGGGTGACGCCGTGCGGGCGTATCTCGACAACGCCGACTTGTTCGTGCTGCCTTCCCGCACCGAGGGCATGCCTCGCGCACTGCTGGAGGCCCTCGCTCGCGGGCTTCCCTGCGTAGCCTCAAAAGTTGGCGGCGTTCCCGAGCTGTTGCCTGAGGAAGACATGGTGGCTCCAGGCGACGCCGCTGTACTGGCGCGGAAACTGCGCGAGGTTCTGACCGATCCCGAACGGCTCACCCGCATGGCCGAGCGTAACATCGCCGAAGCCGGGAAGTACCGAGAAGCTGTTTTAGCGCCGCAGCGGGAGCGTTTCTATCGGGCGTTGAAATGCGTGTACTCCACATAGTCAAGACATCCGACGGCGCCGCCTGGGCCGCTCTGCAGGTTTCCGAACTCGTTCGTCTTGGGGTCAAAGTGGATGTGGTCCTGCCCGAACGGGAAGGCAGAATGATGGCTATCTGGCGGGCCTCCGGTGCATCATTGCACTTCGGCCAGTTGGATTTTCCCGCCGGAGCGCCCTGGAGACTGGCGGCTGTCAAGAGAAATGTCCGAGCGCTCATCGGCGAGCTTAAGCCGGATCTGATTCATACACACCACGTCGGCACCACGCTGACGGTTCGCGCTGCGCTGCGCGATCGTACGGACCTCTTGCGAGTGTTCGAAGTTCCGGGTCCTTTGCACTTGGAGCATCCGGTGTTCCGGCGCTGGGAACTGTCTTCCGCGCAGCCGAACGACCGTTGGATCGGGACAAGCCGCTGCATATTGGATCATTACCGGCGCGCGGGCATCGCGGAGGACCGGTTGCTTCTCAGCTACGCGGGTCTCGACGTGAGGACGTTTGGGCAGGAGCGGACCGGCGCCTTCCGCGAGCAACTCGGAATCGAAAAGCATCAGATGGCGGTTGGAAACATCAACCTGATCTATGCGCCGAAATACTACCTCGGCCAACGAGTCGGGCTGAAGTGCCACGAAGATGTGATCGACGCACTTGCGATCGTCGTGCGCGAGCGTAAAGATGTAGTCGGCGTACTGGCCGGCGGCCCTTGGGGAAACGCGCAGTGGTACGAGAAGAAGCTTCGCGCGCGAGCGTCACGTTCAGGCGGCGGACGCATACTGATGCCAGGGCTACTGGCCCCGGAGTTGGTGCGCATTGCTTGGGCCGATTATGATTGTGCGGTGCATGTTCCGCTTTCGGAAAATTGTGGAGGCGTCGTCGAGCCGTTGCTGTGCGGCGTTCCCGTAATCGCGGGTGATGTCGGAGGGCTCCCCGAAATCATAGAAGAAGGTGTTACCGGGAAGCTCGTCCCGATCCGCAAACCCGACACGCTCGCAAAGGCGATCCTGGAAGTTTTGGCCAATTTGGACCACTACCGCGCGCTGGCGCAAAAAGGAAGGGAGCGGGCGCTCGCGTTATTCGACGTGCGCCACACGTCGACCGAAGTTTTGAAATTCTACGAGAAGGTTTTGGTCGGCGTAACTCATGCGGCCCTTCGTTAAGCGGACGATCGATGCGGTGGGTGGGGCACTCGGCCTCCTGGCTGGGATGCCGCTGTTTGCATTGGTTGCCTTGCTGATCAGGCTCACTATGGGATCGCCCGTTTTCTTTCGGCAGAGACGAGGTGGCTTGAACGGAACGGTGTTTTCCATTTGCAAATTCCGAACCATGTCCGATGCACGCGACGCATCGGGCGCGTTGTTGCCGGATGTCCGGCGGTTGACCCGCCTGGGACGAGTTCTACGGCGCACCAGCATCGATGAATTTCCGCAACTGTGGAATGTCGTCAACGGAGACATGAGTCTGGTGGGGCCGCGGCCTCTAATGGCGGAGTATCTCGAGCGGTACAACTCGTTTCAGCGAAGACGCCACGAGGTGCGCCCTGGACTCACGGGCCTCGCACAGATTCAGGGCCGCAACGCGGTCGATTGGAACAAGCGCTTTGAACTGGATGTCTGGTACGTCGACCATTGTTCACTGTGGCTCGACGCGAAAATTCTGGCAGCTACTTTTTGGAAACTGCTGGGGCGAGCGTCCAGCGATGAAGAATTCGCCGCGATTCCTGAGTTTCGAGGGTCGGACTCCTAACACGAAGTGCTGCGGCCAGCCTTTGCGGGCTAATTACATATGCGACTGCTCTCGCCCTTGCGATCGAGAAAACAGGGTTGGGAACAGGAGAAGTCAGCGCGATCACTCCTAGTTAGCTAAGGAACTCTCGGCAGATCTGATCGCTCGTGGACCTGCGGAAGGCCCCGCATTATGCCTCGGCAGAAGGGTTGGACGTGATCGGCTGCGTCGGAATTCTGGAGAATCTTCATCGCCAGGGCCACCTCGCCGATTTGCGCAGTGCCTATGTTCGACTCCTCACGCACAGAGCGCGAATTGATCTTCAGACCCTCAGTTCTCAAGCTGCCACCGTTGTAGTTTGGATTCCTGCTATCGTCTGTGCGATTGCCCACTTGCCACGCGAGAGCGACGTGGTTCATCGGCGCGGGCGCGATCTCCAGGAGGACCAACGAGCCCTTTCGCGCCAATGTCCGTACGGTAGTGCATGCCGTCGAAATGAATCTTCGCGACAGCCGCATAGGCATTGCCGATAGCGGTCCGAAGATCCGCACCGCGAGCCGTCACCCCCAGCACGCGGCCGCCCAACGTTTCAACACCATTCGCGCCTTGCCGCGTGCCGGCATGGAACACGCTGGCACCCGTCCTCTCAGCTTCCGCGATGTCGTGAATCACATCCCCGGTTCGCGGCTTACCCGGATAACCCTCCGCCGCCATCACGACACACACACTGGGTTCAGCGCGCCAGCGAAGCCCATGACCGGCCAGTTGCCCGGTCGCGGCCGCGTACAGGACTTCCGCAAAATCCGAATCGAGGCGATGCATCAGCGCCTGTGTTTCCGGGTCGCCCAGACGGGCGTTGAACTCCAATACCTTCGGCCCGCCAGATGTCATCATGAGGCCGGCGTAAAGAAAGCCTGTGAACAAAATCCCGTCCGCCCTCATACGATCGATGGTGGGCTGAATGATGGTCGCCATGATCTCCGAACGCTGTTCGGCACTGAGGATGGCTGCATCGCAATAAGCTCCCATGCCTCCGGTATTCGGCCCGCGATCACCATTGAAAACCGCTTTATGATCCTGCGTCGGCTCGAACGGGAGAGCGGTGTACCCGTCGGTCAGAACGATGAAACTAACTTCCTCGCCATGAAGGAACTCTTCAATGACCACCTTCGAATTCGCCAGCAGCGCAGGTAGCGCGCTTTCCGCCTCCGCCCGGTCTTGAGCGATCACGACGCCCTTTCCGGCGGCCAACCCGTCGGCCTTCAACACAACAGGAAAGTCGAAGCGGTCCAACGCGGCAATTGCCTCTTCCAAACCGGTTGCCGTGGTGAAATCTGCCGTCGGAATCTCCGCTCGAACCATGAAGTTTTTGCTGAATGCTTTGCTACCCTCCAATTGGGCGGCTGCCGCGGTTGGCCCGACGATCTTTCTACCCTTCGACTGGAAAAGGTCGACCACGCCGGCCACCAGCGGGACTTCCGGCCCAACCACCGTCAGATGTACATCATGTTTTTCGGCGATGGCCAGGTAATCGTCATTTGCCGCAGCCGGTTCGCAGACGCAAATGCTCGCGATGCCAGGATTTCCCGGAGCCGCAAACACCTGTTCAACCTGAGGCGACTGCGCCAAGCGCCACACGAGTGCATGCTCACGGCCGCCGCTCCCAATCACCAGGATTTTCACCAAAACCCTCCAGAGTTAGAATAAGACCAGCGTATCAGCATAGATGCAGATCCGATATGACATCGTGGTCGTAGGCGCGGGGCACGCAGGATGCGAGGCCGCGCGGGCTTGCGCCCGCATGGGCCTCCGAACGGCGATGATTACCATGAACATCGACCTCATCGCTCAAATGTCCTGCAATCCCGCCGTTGGTGGAATTGCCAAAGGGCACCTGGTACGCGAAATTGACGCGCTGGGCGGTGTAATGGGCGAGATTACTGATGCCGTGGGGATCCAGTTCCGCCTCCTGAATACAAGCCGGGGTCCCGCAGTCTGGTCGCCTCGCGCGCAATGCGACAAAAAGCAGTACCGCCTGAAGATGAAAGAGGTCCTCGAGAAGGAACCGAACCTCCGGATACTCCAGGCTGAGGTCGCCTCCCTGATCCTGGCTGACGACAACGGGTCCCAACGTGCCCTCGGCGTATCTCTACGAGACGGCCGCTCAGTCTTAGCCGACGCAGTAATCGTGACCACAGGCACGTTCCTAAACGGCTTGGCCCACGTCGGCGATATGCAATATAGCTGCGGCCGGAACGGAGAAGCGCCCTCGCAATTGCTGGGCGATCAGTTGCGAACCCTCGGCCTGCATTGGACCCGCCTGAAGACCGGCACACCACCGCGGCTCGACGCAAGAAGCATCGACTGGAGCCAATTCGAGCCGCAAGAAGGTGATGCGGATCCAACGCCGTTCTCCTTTCTGACCAGCAAGATCGAAAGAGAACAGATAAAATGTTATCTATCTTACACAACCGAGGAAACCCGCCGGATTCTTCAGGAAAGCATCGCCCGATCGCCGCTGTATAGTGGTCAAATCGAAGGAATTGGCCCCCGGTACTGCCCATCGATCGAGGACAAAATCGTCAAATTCCCGGATCGCTTGCGTCACCAGATTTTTCTGGAGCCGGAAGGTATCGACACGAACGAGATCTACCTTAACGGTATGTCCACCAGCATGCCAATCGACATCCAAGCGGCCATGGTCGGATCCATCCCGGGTCTAGAAAAGGCCGAGATGATCCGTCCTGGCTACGCCATCGAATATGACGCCGTCGACCCACGCGAATTGAGCCACACTCTCGAAGTGAAGTCGATCCGAGGGCTGTTCCTGGCCGGACAAATCAATGGGACCTCCGGTTACGAAGAAGCAGCCTGTCAAGGAATTGTCGCAGGCCTCAACGCAGCCTGCCGCTTCGGCGGAATGGACCCTGTGATCATCGGGCGAACCGAAGGCTACACCGGTATTCTCATCGACGACCTGATCAGCAAGGGTGCCGACGAGCCCTATCGCATGTTCACCTCCCGAGCCGAATTCCGCCTCCACCTGAGAATCGACAACGCCGACGAGCGGCTTACACCCGCAGGCCGGAGAGTAGGACTCGTCACAGACGACCGCTGGAACATGTACCAGAAGAAGCAAAACCAGAAGGAACGTCTCCGAAAGTTGTTCGCGGAGACAAGAATCACGCCTGGAAAGATCCCTGGCGTCGAACTGACGGGAGAAGACCGGCCAACCATCGCCGTCTGGCTCAAACGCCCCGAAAGCCGCAGCGCCTTGCTGAGGCCCTGGATTACGGAACAACTCGGCGAAGCACCGGTCGGAGGCGTGGTCACTACAGTGGAGACCGAAACCAAGTACGAAGGCTACATCCAGCAGCAGGAACGGCAGATCGGGCGCCTCCGCGGCTCCGAGAATCGCCGCATTCCATCAGATTTCTCATATCACGGAGTTCCAGGCCTCTCCCGTGAAGCACAAGAGAGCTTGCAGAGAGTGCAGCCCACCACTCTGGGTCAGGCTGGACGCATCCCTGGAGTAACCCCCGCCGCCATTGCAGTGCTCGACGTCTACCTCGGCCTAGCCTCCGCATGATCCCCAGCCGTTTTCGCGAGATCCTCGATAGAGAGCTCTCCGGCTTAGTCACGCTCACCGAAACTCAGATTGCCCAACTCGAACAGCACCACGATCTGATGATGCGCTGGAACCAGCGAATGAACCTCACGTCCATCCGAACGGTCGAGGAAGGGGTGACCCGTCACTATTGCGAATCGCTCTTCGTTGGGTCGCACTTGAGCCTTCCCGAAGGCTCAACACTAGTAGACGTTGGAACGGGAGCAGGCTTTCCCGGAATCCCAATAGCGATTCTCCATCCCGAGTTCAAAGTGTCGTTAGTAGAATCCCACCAAAGAAAATCCGTCTTCTTGCGCGAGGCAACTCGTCAGCTGCCAACCGTTCGTGTCTTAGGATCCCGTATCGAGTCCATCACGGAATCCTTCAATCTCCTCTTAAGCCGAGCCGTAGAAATTAACACGCTTCTCCCGCTGCTTCCTAAGCTAGCCACCAACGCAGCCCTTATGCTAGGGGAAGGCGACATCAAAGAACTAAAGAGCACGTCCGCTTGGAAATGGCAAGAACCGATCAAGCTACCTTGGGGAGACCGCCGTTATCTGCTCTTTGGATGTTCCACGTGAAACACATTCTTTAGGTTCCACGTGGAACACGTTGACTACGATACAATCGACCGAGGAGCTATCCGTGGCAAAAATCATCGCCATTGCAAATCAAAAGGGCGGAGTAGGGAAGACAACGACAGCCATAAATCTCGCGGCATCCCTAGCCTCGAACGATTTGCGAGTCCTTCTGGTCGACTCCGACCCGCAAGGCAATGCGACAACCGGCCTCGGAATAAGCAAAATCCCAGATCGCCTCACGATTTACGAGGCGCTCCTGGGAGACAGCCCGCTCGCTGACGTCATCACCGCAACAGAGTGTGAAGGGCTTTCCGTCGTACCGGCCAGTAAGAACCTCGTTGCCGCAAACCTGGAGCTCGTGGACGTCGAACAGCGGGAATTCCGCCTGCGGACCCGGCTGAACCCAATTCGTGACCAATTCGATTACATCCTTATCGATTGCCCACCCGCGTTAGATCTCCTGACGCTGAACGCCTTGGTAGCCGCCGATTCGCTCCTCGTCCCTATTCAATGCGAGTTCTTCGCTCTCGAAGGCATCTCCCAACTTCTGGACACTGTCGATCGAATCAAAGAATCCTTCCAACACGACCTGAAAATAGAAGGCATCCTCCTCACCATGTACGACGACCGCACCAATCTTACAAAGCAAGTCGCGGACGACCTAAGAGAGTTCTTCAGCGACGAAATCTTCAAAACCGTCATTCCAAGGAGCATTCGGCTCGCCGAAGCTCCGAGTTTCGGCAAACCAATCCTCCTCTACGACGTGCGCTCGCGCGGCGCCGAAAGCTACATCAAGCTCGCCAAGGAAATCTTAGCAAATGATCAAAGGACCAGAACCTCAACGCAGAGCCTTGGGTAAAGGCTTATCTGCCCTGTTGCCCGCACGTAACGCCCCGGTGACCCCAATTCCCCCCGGGCCTCCATCTGCCGGAGCGGTAGCCAAACCCGTGCCCGAGCCCCCCCCGCAATCCCATGGATTGACAAAAGTCCCCATCGCCCTTATCGACCCAAATCCCCTGCAGCCACGCTCCATTTTCGAACCGGAGCGTCTGGCCGAACTCGCCCAATCCATACGCGCAAACGGAATCATCCAGCCGCTGGTCGTGACCCAAAAAGGGACACGGTATCAACTCGTCGCCGGAGAACGCCGATGGCGCGCCGCCCGCCTCGCCGAACTGCTCGAGGTCCCCGTGGTAATCCAGGATTTTGCGGACGATCGCCTACTCGAAGTTGCCCTCATCGAAAACATCCAGCGCGAAGACCTCAATCCAATCGAAGTCGCCCAGGCCCTGGAGCGCCTGGCCACCGAATACGCCCTCAGCCACGAAGAGCTCGGCCGCCGAACTGGCAAAGATCGAGCGACAGTAACAAACCTGCTTCGCCTACTCCGTCTTCCTCAAGCCATTCAGCTGCTACTCGCCGAACATCGCCTCTCCATGGGACACGCGCGGGCTCTCCTGGGACTACCCACCGAGCAGCTTCAAATCGAAGTAGCCGAAAAGGCTGCCGCCCAAGGCATGTCAGTACGTCAGGTAGAGCGGCACGTTAAGGACGCAGTCGCTCAACGAGAGGCACCCGAGCCAAAGCCGGAGCCCCCTGTAGATCCCAACGTCGCCGCAGCCGTCCGTGAACTCGAAAGCGCCTTAGGCACAAGAGTGCGAATAATCGCCCTATCCGAGAAGCGCGGCAGGATAGAAATCGAATACTACTCCCCAGACGATCTGGATCGAATCTACAATTCAATTGTCCGAGAGGAGAAAACCTAAAGGTTGGTGCCGGCGGGAGGAATCGAACCTCCGACCTACGGATTATGAGACCGTCGCTCTAACCCCTGAGCTACGCCGGCATTCATCATATAGCGTAAGGAAATCCACCGTCTTTGTCAATTTACCAATGTTGCTAAATCCGTCCATCCTACTGAAAATACCTAACTTACACGCAACCATAATATAGTGCTATACTGCCACAATATCCAAAAGGATCTCACCTGAAGACCACTCTCGCCATCGCAGCTCTTCTGACCTGCTCACCCGCCGCGTTCTCCAGCCCAATCCCTTGCTCGGGCCTACCAGGCACCATCGCCGATCCAACCGGGGACGTAGGTGGTGGCCAACCTGATATCGTGTGCGCCGGTGTCGAATACACCAACACCAGCCTCACTTTGCGGGTTGCATTCATGCCAACCACGTTCGATCCCGCAACCACCAGCATCACCTTTTTCCTCGATACCGATCAAAACCCTCTGACGGGATCACCCGGTGTGAACGGAACTGGTACCCTTGACGGAAGCCTCATCGGCTCCGAATTCCTAGTCTCGTTTGGCTCGGCCTACTACGGCGGGAACGCCACGGTTCAGGCAACCACGAGCGGTTTCCCGGTCATAGGATTTTCCCCGGTTGCGTTCTACGACGACGGTCTGCTCACCATTATCTCGTTAACTTTGCTAGGCAACGATGACGGCCGCCTCAATTATAAGCTCACATCGCAGCAGCAGGTAGATGCGAACAGCTTCTCGGGTATTCTCGACGTCGCATCAGATGTTGGGTCGCCAGTCGGATTGTCGCAACTCGATATGCCAGAACCCACCACCGCATTCATGATTAGCGCCGGGCTCCTCGTTTCATTTATCCGTAAATGCCGCAGGTCTTGACTAAATATTAAGGCAGGTTCATAATATAACCAGAAGGTGAGTGTGTTAATCACACAACACTTCAACCTCAGTATCATGGAGGTGGTTACATTACGAACGATCATCCACGGGGCGGCTACCGACTCTCTCGGTAACGGCTCGGACCGGCCAAGCTAATGATTGCCTCCGATCTCAGGCATCAGGCTAACGGACATTTTCCGCGGTCTTCAGGTCCTCCGTTATATCCTTGGGGCTGGCGGTCGCCCCTCATCATTTGGCTCGCCGCGTAGTACAGTCGATATAGCGGCCCTAACAGTGAGTATCATCGACTTTCAGCAGGTATCGAAGAGTTATCCTGTCTACGACTCGCCCTCCGACCGTTTAAAAGAACTTCTTACCCTCAACCGCGGTAATTACCACAAAGATTTTTGGGCACTGAAAGATGTTACCTTCTCCGTCCAGCCGGGCGAGACCTTTTGTGTCATCGGAGAAAACGGCTCCGGTAAGAGTACACTACTCCAATTAATTGCCGGCATTCTCCACCCCACGCAAGGCTCCGTCTCCGTAAACGGACGCGTCGCAGCGCTGTTGGAGCTGGGCTCGGGATTCAACCCGGAATTCACCGGGCGCGATAACGTCTACCTCAACGCCGCCATTCTGGGACTTTCCTCGAAACAAATTGACGAACGCTACAAAGAAATCGCCGCTTTTGCGGAAATTGGAAGCTTCATCAATCAACCGGTAAAAACTTATTCCACTGGAATGGCAGTCCGTCTGGCCTTTGCCGTCGCCATTCACGTCGATCCCGAGGTGCTTCTCGTCGACGAAGCGCTAGCCGTGGGAGATATCTATTTCCGCCAGCGCTGCATGCGCAAAGTCCACGAACTCCGGTCGAAAGGCGTCACCATCCTCTTCGTCTCTCACGCTATCGGTGACGTCAAAGCAATCGGCGATCGCTGCCTCTGGCTCGAACGCGGAAACGTACGCGCCCTTGGAGACACGGAATCGGTGG
>Ga0105237_10000318_pt1 | contig 67535 bp, 52 predicted proteins | sample KBSC24metaG_FD_81520 | JGI IMG/M metagenome (GOLD analysis project Ga0105237, IMG submission 81520) | Corn rhizosphere microbial communities from Kellogg Biological Station, Michigan, USA - KBS C2-4 metaG | ecosystem: Host-associated > Plants > Roots > Rhizosphere > Soil | place: Michigan, USA... | reverse complement strand
CGCCCACGCGCGCGAAATAGCGCGCCAGCCCCTCGACCGCCTCGCACATGCTGCGCGCGATCTCGCGCTCGCCCATGATCGCGGCGTCCGCGCCGCAGTTGAGCAGATACGTCACGTCGGCATCGGAATGGGCGCGCGCCAACACGGCGATCGCCGGGTTCAAAGCGCGCGCATGCTGGATGATCTGGCCGGCCTCCAGCGTTTGCGGGATCGCGACGAGGATCGCGCGCGCCGTCGCGATGTTCGCATCGACCAGCGCATCTTCGGCGGCCGCGTTCGCGAGCACGCCGGCGATGCCGAGCGCGCGCGCGCTGTCGAGGTGATCGCGGTTGGTCTCGACCAGCGCGAGCGTTTCGCCGGCTTCCTGCAGGTGGCGCCCGACCAGGGCACCGACGCGGCCGAAGCCGATCAGCACGATGTGGCCGCTTGCCGGCAGCGGCGGACCGGCAGGTGCCTCGTCGGTCATGCGCGCCGCCGCTTCGGCGTCGCGCCGTGCCTGCCAGCGATCGAGCGCGACGAACAGCAGCGGATTGGCGACGATCGAAAGGATCGCTCCGGCGAGGATCAGATCGTGGCCGTCTTTGGGCAGCAGTCCCAGTTCAGTGCCCAGGCCGGCCAGGATGAACGAGAACTCGCCGATCTGCGCGAGGCTGACCGCGATCGTCAGGCCGACTTCGAGCGGACGTCCGAACGCGCGCACGATCAGCAGCGCGGCGAGCGACTTGCCGAGCACGATGATGAGGAAGACGCCGAGGATCGGCAGTGGCTGCCGGACCAGGATGGCCGGGTCGAACAGCATGCCGACCGAGACGAAGAACAGCACCGCGAAGGCGTCGCGGAACGGCAGCGATTCGGCGGCCGCCTCGTGGCTGAGCTTCGACTCGTTGAGCACCATGCCGGCGAAGAACGCGCCGAGCGCGAACGAGACGTCGAACATCCGCGCCGAGGCGTAGGCGACGCCGAGCGCGATCGCGAGCACCGCCAGCGTGAACAGTTCGCGCGAACCGACACCGGCGGTCCGCTCGAGCAGCCACGGGATCACGCGGCGGCCGACGATCAGCATCAGCGCGACGAACGCGGCGACCTTACCGAGCGTGATCGCGAGCGCCGCGAACACGCCGCGATCGGCGTGCGCCGCATCCACGCTGCCGCCGAGCAGCCCGGCCAGCGCCGGCAGGAGCACCAGCACGAGCACCATCGCGAGATCCTCGACGATCAGCCAGCCGATCGCGATGCGTCCGCGGTTGGAGTCGAGCAGGCGGCGTTCCTCCAGCGCGCGCAGCAGCACCACCGTGCTCGCGACCGACAGCGCCAGACCGAACACGAGACCGGCTCCGAACGACCAGCCGAGCAGCCACGACATCAGCAGGCCGAGCAAGGTCGCGATGGCGATCTGCACGACCGCGCCGGGAATCGCGATCGCCTTCACCGCGAGCAGGTCGCCGAGCGAGAAGTGCAGGCCGACACCGAACATGAGCAGGATCACGCCGAGCTCGGACAGCTCCGGCGCGAGCGCCTGGTCGGCGACGATGCCGGGCGTGAACGGTCCGATCGCAATGCCCGCGATCAGGTAGCCGACCAGCGGCGACAGTCGCAGGCGCTGCGCGATCATGCCGGCGACGTAGGCGAGCACGAGCGCCGAAACGAGGGTGGCGATCAGTGGAGTGTCGTGGGTCATGCATGCGTCCTGTAGGGGCGTTCATGCATCGCGGCCGCGATGGACTCGATGTTTAGCACATCGATCGCGCCGATAGAACCCACGCAGCACCGGCGGTGCTTGCGGCCGGAGCCTGAAACGCGACAGGCCGCACGAGGCGGCCTGTCGGATCAACCTTGCCGCACCGGCCCGCACAGGCGGGCCGGCGCCCTACTTCGTACTCATTGCACCGGCAGCGAGAGCCACGCCGACGCGTCGCGACGAGCGATGCGCAGCGAGACCAGCGGCTGGCCGATGTCGCTGGCATCGGACTGCAGCGACACCTTGCCGGCCGACAGCACCAGATAGCCGTCGCGATGGCCCGGCGTGGCCGACTGCCACGCCAGATCGAGCCCATCGGTAGCCAGATCGACTTCGCGCCAGTCGCCGCGCACGTCGTGGCCCTGCGCATCGCGCGTCACCAGGCGCATCGCGTAGCGCGCGCCGAAACGCGCCAGATCGATGGCGAAAGCGCTCTTGCCATCGGCCAAGCGGCCGCTCGCGATGCGCACCGGCTGGCTGCCGAGGCCGGCGAGCAAGGTCGGTTCGACCGACAGCTGCGCGCTGACGAAGCCATCGGCATCGCCGAAACCGGCCAGCGACTGCATCGTCGCATCGCTCTCGAAACCATCCTTGAAGACCACGACGGTATCCGCGGGCGAATCGCTGGCCGAGTTGTTGATCGGATTCGGATCGACGACGCCGTCGGTCGCCTTCGCCGACACGGAATTGACGATGAGGTCGCCCGGCGCGTCCGGCTGCACGGTGGCCGAGAACACGTAGGTCGCGCTGCTGCCGGCCGGCAGCGTGGCGTTGTCCTGCAGCTTGTCGTTGACGCCGTTCGCGCAGGTCGCGCCGCCGGTCGGCGTGCAGACCCACGATCCATTGAGCAGACCCTGCGGCAACATGTCGAAGACGAAGACGGTCGTGGTCGCCGGGCCGGCCTTGTTGGTGACGACGATGACGTAGTCGACCGTGTCGCCCACCTGCACGAACTCGCGATCGTCGGTGATCGACACGGCGACGTCGGCCTGCTGCGGCGGCACGACTTCAATGCCGTTGCCGCTCAACGCGAGCGTGGGGCCGACCTGTCCGTCCATGACGATCTGGAGCGTTTGGCTGGCCGGACCGATGGCATCGGGCATGAATGCGTACGTCAACGTACAGCTCTCGCCGACAGCGAGCGTGATCGGCAGTTGCGCGTCGAAGCACGTACCGCCGGCGACCGCGAACGGCAGCTGGACAGGCTGGACCGCCGAGATCTCGAGCGGGACGTCGCCGGCGTTGGTCAAGGTCGCAGTCTTGTCGTCGCTGATCGAGCCGACCGCGACTTCGCCGAAGTCCAAGTTCGACGGCGTGACCGTCAACGCGTCCTGCGGCGGAGTCTGTACGGTCGTCGTGGCAGTCGCGCTGTTGTTGCCTGGTGTCGGATCGGGCGTGTCCAGCGCGTTCGATGCGACCGTAGCCGTATTCGCCAGCACGCTGCCGGCGGCGCTGGCATCGACGGTGACGTCGAGCGTGAACACGGAGCTGCCGAGCGGCAGCACGTCGATCTGGCAGGAAACGGTTCCCGCGGAACCCACGGCAGGGGTCGTGCACGACCAGCCCGCCGGCGCGGCCAGCGAAACGAAGGTCGTGCCAGACGGCAGCGTGTCGTCGAACGAGACGTCGGCCGTGGTGCTCGGGCCGGCGTTCGTCACCGTTGCCGTATACGTGAGTGCGCCCCCCGCGACGACCGGATCGGGCGTGTCGACCAGCGTCATTGCCAAGTCCGCGGCTCGGTCGACCCCCGTGACTTTCGTCGCACTGTTGTTGCCCGTATCGGGATCGGGCGCGGCCGACGACACGGTGGCCGTATTCGAGATCGCCCCCAGAGGGAGATCGGCCGCGTAGCGGACGACCAGCGTGAACGTGACCGTGCTGCCGGCCACCAGTGTAGGCGTGCTGCAGGCGACCGACGCATCGGGACCCGTTGCGCCGACTGCCGGCGTCGTGCAGGTCCAGCCGGCCGGGCTGTCGAGCGAGACGAAGCTCGTGCCGGCCGGCAGCGTGTCGGCAAGGCTCGCCGCAGTCGCGTCGCCGGGGCCGGCGTCGAGCACCGTGATCGTGTAGGTCTGCGTATTGCCGGCGTGCACGATCGGATTCGGGGCGGTCATCTCGACGTCGAGATCGGCATTCGCACCGACCGGGAACAACCCGACCAGCACCGGATCGTGATCGGACGCGCGATACGGCGTCGCCGGCTGGAACAGCACGCGCGGCGGCACCATGGCCGAGCCGTCCGGCTTCTCTTCGTACGGCGCTTCGCCGGTGTCCTTGACCTCGTCGTTGTAGTCGAACAGCGGGTTTTCGTCGGCATTGATGTGCCACGGCGCCACGCCGGTGATCTGCGGAGCGAGGCTGGTGCTCGCGAACGCGTAGTCGAGATGGCCGAGCTGGCCGTCGAACAGGTACGAATACGCGCTGTCGCCGAGGAAACTGGTTTCCAGGTCGGTGTAGCCGCCGCCGGTCAGCGTGGTCACCGGCGTTTCCTGCGCGTACGAGTTGAAGTCGCCGAGCAGCAGCACGTCGCTGTCGCCGGCCGCCGGAATCACGGTGCTGTTGATCCACGTCAGCAGGCGCGAGGCCTGCGCGGTGCGTCGCGCAGCCCAGCAGCTTTGTCCGTCGCCGGAGTCCGCATCGCCGCCGCTGGCTCCGTCGCAGCCCTTCGACTTGAAGTGGTTGGCGATCACCGTGAAGCGCTTGCCGAAGGCGGCGTTCGTGCTGTCGACGACATCGAACGTCTGCGCGGTCGGCGGACGGTTGTGGATCGGATCGAGATCGAACAACACCGAGCCGACCGGCGACAGCACGCCGGCGCGATAGATCAGCGCGACGCGGATCGCGTCGGTGCCGAGCGTGCCGCCGGTGCTGACGAACGTGTACGGATGAGCGCCGCCGCAGCGTGCGTTCACCGCGCCGAGCAGGTCGGTGATCGTCGCGCTCGCCGTGGTGTTTTCCAGTTCCATCAGGCCGGCGACGTCGGGATTGAGGGTGCACAGCACGATCGAGGCGCGCTCGCGCTGACGATTGAGCTCCGCGACGCTGTCGGCACCGCGGCAGTCCTGTCCGCCGCTCGGACCGCACGGACCCGACGAGGAGCTCGACGTCGTGTCGATCGTCGTGAAGTAGTTCAGCAGGTTCATGCCCGCGGCCTTGATCGCGCCGCCGACGGCAGGCGCCGTGGTCGGGCGCGGATTGGCGACGGTGAACGTGGCGGGCGCCGCCTGCACCGGACGGATGCGCCAGGCGTCGGTGCCGCTGACGCCGGAGAACGACCAGTGCAGCACGCCGGTGAGGTTGTGCACCTCGTCGCCACCGCGGAAGAAGTCGACGCCCTGCGTGCCGACCGAGAGGCCACCGTTCGCACGCGGGTAGTACAGGTACTGCTGGCCTTCCGGCAGCGTCAGCGACCAGTTCTCGACGTCGTTGTCGTCGTCGAGGATCACGCGGCTGCGCGAAAGCGTGTCGAGATAGGCCGTGTAGCCGGCCACGCTCGGCGCCTGGAACTCGGTGAACTGGCGCGGACGCTGGTTCGGATACAGCTCGATCTGGCCGTAGCGCGCCTGCTCGAAATATTCGGAGACGAGCAGCGTGTCGACATAGGTGACCAGCATGCCTTCGCGCGCTTCGTAGAACGCGTCGACGTCGCCCACGACCGGCAGTTCGATCGGCGTCGGGGTGACTTCCGCCAGGTGGTTGCCGGCGTCGGTGACGGTGATGCTCGCCGCCGTCGTCGCGTTGAGCTCGGTCATGCCGAAGTATTCGGTCACGGTGCCGCTGACGCGCACGCGCTGACCTTCGGCGACCGCCGTCGGACACGCCGAGCAGTAGACGAAGATGCCTTCGGACGTATTCGGATCGGCATCGGCGTCGACGTCCTCTTCCTGCAGGAAGAAGCCGGACAGCTTGGTCGTGCCCTGGAAGTTCGCCGTGACGACGCCTTCGACCGAGACGACCATGCCGGCCGGGATCGGCGTCGTCGCGCCGTTGCCCTGCAGGTCGTGGATCTTCAGCGCCTGGAAGTCGTCGTTGACGATCGTGCCGACGGCCTGGCCGTCGACGAGGGTGGCGCCGCTGACGTTGGTGACGTTGACGAAGAAGGTTTCGTTCGGCTCGGTCGCGGTATCGCCGTTGACCAGCACATCGAAGGTATATGTGCTGCTGCCTTCGGGAATCGTCTGTGCGGTGAGCGACTTGCTCGTGTAGTCCGACGGCGCCGTGGCAGTGCCGTCGGCGGTGGCGATGTCGAAGCTGACGCCGCCGGCTGGTGCGGGAGACGGCAGGCTGACGGTGAACGTGAAAGTGGTCGTGCCGGCGTCGCCTTCGTTCTTCGACACGTCGGCGATGCTGAGGCCGATGCCGCCGCCGACGCCGTGCGGCGTGACCTGCACGTCGTCGATCGCCAGGCCATGATCGGAACCGGTGTTGTCCGGATCGGACCAGCGCAGCATCACTTCGGTGCCCGGGGGAATGCTGAGTCCGGAAATCGTGACGCTGTGCGCCTGCTGGTTCGCCGGCAGGTTGCCGTTCAACGCGCCGGCCGTGCCGCCGGTGACGGGGCTGGTGAAGTCGAGCGCGGCCACCGCGACGCCGGCCGACTGGAACTCGGCCAGGCTGCCGGTCACGGCCGGGCTGCCGATCAGGTACGAGAACGTGGCGGTCTGCGCCGCGGCGGCGCTGTTGCGCCATTGCTCGCCGGTGTAGGACACGTCGAGCGAGGTGATCGTCGCTCCGGTGTTGTTCTGCAACCGCACGCCGTAGAAGAAGCTGCCGGCCGCCGCGCCGCCCGAACCGATCGAGCCGAGCGCGCGATCGCCGTCGCCGGCCGCGCCGTAGCTGTACAGGTTGCCGGCGTTGCTCGCGCCGGTGTCGGCGACGATCGTCGTGCCGGTGCCCGTGCGCGCCGTGTACCAGCCCAGGATCGTGGCGTTGTTGCTCCACTGCGCGGAGCCGCTCGCGGGCAACGCATCGAAGTTCTGCGCGTACGGCGCATCGAGCGTCGTCAGCGCGACCTGCGCCGAAGCCGACGCGGCGAACGCCGCCAGAACCAGCGCGGACAGGATCTGGCTGCAGACGACTGCGCGCGGACGCGCGCGACGAGCCATGGCTCGCGCACAAGGCGAGTCCGGAAGACCGATCGAAATCACGAATTTTCCCCTAGCTATTGACGACGCGCGGGCAACGCACGCAACGTTCTTCAGTATCTCATGCCCGCCGCATCGCCTCACAGCGGGCGAACGGGCACCACCCATGCGGCTCTCGCCGCGCGGCGCATGTTCGCGTGGACGCGCGACAGCGCGATGACAAGCGGCTGGCGTGTGGCCGCGCACGCTACCGACCCCTCGCAGGCCGGCACCGCAGCGGCGGCTCCATCCGAACCGGTCAGAGCCCGCTGGCCGCCTGCGCCACGGCGCGGAACAGCGCCCGCCCCTTGTTCATCGTTTCCTCCCATTCCTTGGTCGGATCCGAGTCGAACACGACGCCGCCGCCGGCCTGGACATACAGGCGCCCGTCCTGGATCACCGCGGTACGGATCGCGATCGCGGTGTCGGCGTCGCCCCACCAGCCGATGTAGCCGATCGCGCCGGCGTAGATGTTGCGCTTGTGCGGCTCGAGGTCCTGGATGATCTCGATCGCGCGGATCTTCGGCGCGCCGCTGACGGTGCCGGCCGGGAACGTCGCCTTCAGCACGTCCATGTACGAAAGCCCGTCGCGCAGCTCGCCTTCCACCTGGCTGACGATGTGCATCACATGCGAATAGCGCTCGATCACGAAGCTTTCGGTCAGGCGCACGCTGCCGGTGCGGCTGACGCGGCCGACGTCGTTGCGGCCGAGATCGATCAGCATCAGGTGCTCGGCGCGCTCCTTCGCGTCGGCGAGCAGCTCCTGCTCCAGCGCGAGATCTTCCGCCGGCGTCTTGCCGCGCGGTCGCGTGCCGGCGATCGGACGCACCACGACCTTGCCCTCCTTCAGGCGCACGAGGATCTCCGGCGAAGACCCGACGATCTGCGTCTTGCCCAGATCGAGGAAATACATGTACGGCGACGGGTTCAGCGCGCGCAGCGCGCGATACACGTCGACGGGGCGCGCGCGGAACGGCACCGAGAGCCGCTGCGACGGCACCACCTGGAAGATGTCGCCGGCGCGGATGTACTCCTTCGCCTTCTCGACCAGGGCTTCGTATTCCTCGCGCGTGAAACTCGACTTGAAGTCGGCTTCCTCCAGCGCTTTCGGATCGAGCACGTCCGGATAGCCCGACCCGGAATGGCGCAGGCGGAACGCCAGTTCGTCGAGCCGGCGCTGCGCGCGCGCATAGGCCTGCGGCTGCGCCGGATCGGCATGCACGATCAGGTAGAGCCGCCCCTTGAGGTTGTCGAACACCGCGACTTCCTCGGACAGCATCAGCAGCGCGTCGGGCGTGCCGAGCAGGTCGGGCTTGTCGGTCCGCGCGAGGCGCTCCTCGATCCAGCCGACCGTCTCGAATCCGAAATGGCCGACGAGGCCGCCGGTGAAGGCCGGCAATCCGTCGAGCTGCGGCACCTTGAACGTGGCGCGGATCGCTTCGATCTCGGCCAGCGGGTCGGCGAGCTCGCGCGTCTGCACGACCTCGCCGAGGTCCTCGACGGTCAGCGTGCGCCCATGCAGCGCGTAGACGCGCCGGCACGGCAGGCCGATGATCGAGTGGCGTCCCCAGTTCTCGCCGCCCTCGACCGACTCGAACAGATACGCGTACGGGCCGTCGGCGAGCTTCAGATACACCGACAGCGGCGTGTCGAGGTCCGACAGTACCTCGCGCGCGACCGGGATGCGGTTGTAGCCCTGCGCGGCCAGCGCATGGAATTGGTCCTGGGAAATCATCGGGTCGTGCGCGTCGTGAACGGGGTCGGGGAAGATAGCAAGCTTGCGTCGCGCGCGTCAGCCGTCGAATCCGTCGGCGAACAGGACGTCGCGCACGCGCACGCCCGCTTCGCGCACGATGTCGTAGTCGCTGCCGCCGACCGGGTTGCCCCGACCCCAGTACAGCTCCACCGTGTCGGCCGAGGCGTCGAGCAGCGGATGCGGCTCGACATCGTCCGCATCGGCGCTGTCGGTGACGGCGAGCGCGGGCTGCCACGTCGCGCCGTCGATCGAACGCCGTACCGCGATATCGAACTGGTTGCCGGCCGCGCGGATCCAGAACAGCGCGAACGCACCGTCGGGCATCACCACCGGCAGCGAATCGTGGTTGATGCCGGCGACCGCGAAATCCTGCGGCGCGCCGCTCCAGTCGTGCACGTCGGTCGTGGTCTTCACATACATCGAAAGCGCACTGCTGCCGACCTGATAGCTCGCCAGGTACAGGCCGTCGCTTTCGCGATAGGCGATGCGCGGCAGCTGGCTGCCGGTCGCGATGGCCGTCTTCGATGTATCCCACGTCGCGCCGCCGTCGCTCGACTCGGCGACGTAACTGCCGCTGCCCAGGCGCTGATAGCTCATCGTCAGCGTGCCGTCGGCGTGGCGGATCACGTGCGGATTGATTTCGCCGCCGGTCGCCCAGCCGAGATCGAGCTGCGCTTGCTCGGTGAACGCGACGCCGTCGCTGCTGCTCGCGCGCCAGATGCGAAAACTCGACGATGCGCTGGCGCCCTTCAGATAGAACAGCACGTAGTTCGCGGGACCGAGCTGCAGCAGCGCCGGATGCCGCTCGTTCGCCGCCGTCGCGATGATCGCGGCCGGGGGTGTCCAGCTCTCCCCGCCGTCGAGCGAACGCGTCAGCCAGAGGTCGCCGTACGTCGTCGCCGGGTCGAGCCGCTCGAACACGACGATGCGCGCGCCGTCGTCGGTCGATCGGATCACCGAGGGCTGGTAGTCGAGCGGCGCGCCGTCGGTCACCGGCTCGACGTCGGCACGCGCCGACGGCGCCAGCACGGCGAGGGCGGCGACGAGCGCACCGGCAAGCGCGCCGACTAGGCGGGAGCGTCGAACGGCAGGCGTAGCTCGGCGAGACGAAGCGCGGACCATCGAAGACGGCAACGAGAGCGGCGGGAAGGCGAGTATAGGAGCCCACTCGCCCGCGTGCTTCGACGTGCCGGCCTCAATGCGCCGGCGGCACCTCCGCTGCGGGACTTTCGCCGGTCAGCGGCGTCGACGAGGCATTTTTCGTGACCTCGCCCGGCAACGATATCGTCTTCACCTGGCCGACCGTCACGTTCCCGGTGATCTTGCCGATCGTTTCGGCCAGGGCCGCCTTCTTGTCCTGGTAGTAGGTCGTGCCCATGATCGGCTGGCCGTCGCTGTAGGAGACGTTGACCTGCACCGGGCCGCCCGGCATGCCGTGGTTGATCGACTCGTTCATGTCCATCTGGAAGCGCGCGAGCGCCCGCGGGAACGTGACGTCGTTGCCGTAGTCGGCTTCGAGCTTGGTCCAGGCCGCATCGGCTTGCCCGCGCTGGTCGTCGGTCAGCTCCGCCGTCGCCGCGACCAGCGCGCTTTCGGCGAGATCGCCGTGCGACTCGGCGGCGATATGGAACCAGGCCGTGCCGAGCACCTTGTCCTGCGGCACGCCGAGGCCGTTGAACAGCATGACCGCCGCGTTGTACTGCGCGATCTTGTCGCCCCAGAAACCGGAGAGCTGGTACATCTTGAGCGCCATCGGGTAGTCCTTCCTCTTGACGTAGGACTGCGCCTTCAACTCGAAGTACTTGCCCGGGAGGAAGCCGCTTTCCTCGTCGAGGACGCCATTGCGCCGACCGCCCGCGGCACTGGCGGTGCCCGAAGCCCCGACGAACAGAACCACCATCGCAACGCTACGAACGTACCCGTGCATGACCGCTTCCTCGCGCATCGGCTTCGCCGAAGTCATACGCCTGACGAAAATGCGGGCCCGGCCGTCGCGGTGTGAAAGAAACTTCATGGCCGGCGAACTCACGTGTGCGCGGTCAGGGACCTTCTCGACATTCCCTCCAGCCGCAGCGAGAACTCGACCCCGGCCCCATCCGCCAGATTGCGCGCCGACACCGTGCCGCGGTGGACTTCGGCCACCAGACGCACCACGTAAAGACCGAGCCCGAGGTGCGGCGCCTCGCCGCCCCGCGCGCTCTTGTCGCGCATGCTGACCAGCGAATCGAACAGGCGCTCCTGCATCGCGACGGGCAGCGGCGGTCCCGAGTTCGCCACGCGGATCGTCGCGGCGCCGTCGTGCCGGACCAGCGAGAGCGCGATCCATCCGTTTTCCGGCGTGAACGAGCAGGCGTTGTCGAACAGCTTGTCGAGTGCTTGCGCGACCAGGTCCGGAGCGCCGTGGAACGGCAACGGCCCTGTCGCAAGATCGACGCGCAGCTCGCGCGGCGCCGCCAGCGCGCGATAACTTTCCGCACAGCCGGCGACCACGGCGCGCAGATCGAAATCTTCCGCTTCGGCGGAGGCGATCGCCCGCTCGACGCGATTGGCCTCGCTCATCGCACGCACGATCGCGCCGAGCCGATCGGCGCCGTCGCGTGCGCGCGCCAGGTACGAACGCGCCGCAACCGGCAGCGCCTGGTGGTCCAGGTTGTCGAGCGAGGATTTCACGATCGCCAGCGGCGTATTGAGTTCGTGCGACAGCTTCGAAGCGAGCGTACGCAGATACTCGGTGTACGCGCCGACCTCGTCGATGAGCTTGCCGAAGCTGCGCGCAAGGTCGCCGAGCTCGTCGGGCGCGTCGACCAGCGGCAATGGGCCATCCAGACGTCCAGACGTCCGAACCGCTCGCTCGGCCGCGTTGCGCAGGCGCCGGATGCGGAACGACAACGTCGCGCCGAAGACGAGCAGGATCGCACCCGCGACGGCGAGCGCGGCGAGCGTAGCGCCGGCCAGCCCCGCCAGCGCGCGATTGGCCAGCAGGGGCAGCGCACGGTTGGCCTGCTCGAGCAGCAGCACGCCGTGCACGGTGCCGGCATCGCGCAGCGGCACGGCAGCGCTCAGTACGACGACGCCGGACTGGTCGGCCGAGCGCCAGCTGGTCGCGGCGACGCCGGAAAGCGCCTGCCAGACTTCCGGCGCGTCGATGCGCGGCGGATCGCCTGCCAAGGTCGCCGAGCCACCGAGCGCCGGCGCGATCAGGCCGCGATAGATCAGGCTCGCGAGCCAGCCTGCGTCGTCCGCGGGGTCGGCAGCCGGCGCCGCCAGGCGGCCTGCGGTGGCGACGAGCCAGCCGTCGGCGGCGATGATGCGCGCACGCTCGTGTTCGGGCACGAGCGGCTGCAGGCTTCGCGCCGCGCCGTCGTCGTAGGCGAGCACGCTGCGCAGCTCGGGAATGTCCGCGCCCGGTTGGGCCGCGTCGTAGACGCCGACGCCGATGCGATCGGCGACGACGCCGCGCGGCAGGCGCAATTCGATGCGATAGCCGGAGCCGTCTTCCTGCAGCGCACCGGTTATCCGATCGGGCAGCAGCGTGCCCTCGCCGAGCGCGGGCGCCTCGAAACTGCCGGGCGCCGCGCTCGACAGCAGATAGCGCCGCGTCTCGCCTTCCTGCGCGAGCACCAGCGTCACGTGATCGCTCGCCGCGGCGCGCGGATCGGTCGGATCCACGCGCGTGCGCGTCGCGTCGCGCACCTCGGCGAGCAGGTACGTGAGGCCGTCCTTGCCCTGCGCCAGCGTCACGCGCAGCTTCTGCGCATCCTGCGCAGGCCCGATCGCCTGCGCGTAGGGCCGCAGCGCGGACCAGTCGTCCGCGTAGCCATCGATCGTGATCGCCTCGGCCGCTCGATGCGCATACAGCACCGCGACGGCAGGCGGCAGCTCGATGCGGCGCGCATCGAGCACTTTGGCCAACATGCCGGCCGACGCGAGCAGCGCCTGTTCCTGGCCCTGCCGCAGCAGCGATTCGGTCTGCCGGATGAACTGCCAGCCGGCCCACGGCAACGCCAGCGTGGAGAGGGCGACGAGGAGGAGTTTGAAGCGGAGGGACATTGAAGGGCCGGGATTCGGGATTCGGGATTGGGGATTGGAAAAAGCGAAGAACCCCTAAATTGTGACTATCGCCACGACCGGGTGGGCTCGTTGCTCTGCCGAATCCCGAATCCCTACTCCCCAATCCCTGCCTTCCATCGATACCCCGCCCCATGCACCGTATCGATCGAGTCGAACGCGGGATCGATCGCGATGAACTTCTTGCGGATGCGCTTGATGTGCGAGGTGATCGTGGCGTCGTCGACGACGACTTGGGCGTCGCGCATCAGCTGGTCGCGGCTCTTCACGTGGCCGGGAAAGCGCACCAGGGTGTGCACCATCCAGAACTCGGTGACGGTCAGCGGCACGTCGATGCGGTTCCACGTCACGCGCATGCGCTCGGTCTCGAGCGCGAGCGGGCCCTGCGCGATGACGCTGTCGGCGGCGACCGGCTTGCGCAGCGCTTCCATGCGGCGGAACAGCGCATTGATGCGCGCGGCGAGCTGGTGCAGCGAGATGTCCTTGGCGAGGTAGTCGTCGGCGCCGAGGCGCAGGCCGGAAATCACGTCGAAATCCGAATCGCGCGCGGTCAGGAACAGGATCGGCAGCGCCGGCGCGCGCGTGCGCAGGCTGCGGCAGAGTTCGAAGCCGCCTTCCGGTTCGTCGCCGAGGCCGACGTCGATGATCACCAGCTCCGGCAGGCGCTGCGCGAACGCGGTTTCCGCCTCTCCGCGCGACGCGTAGCCGCGCACTTCGTAGCCGAGCCGCGTCAGCGCTTCGGAATAGTTCGCGCGGATCAGCGGCTCGTCTTCGACTATCGCAATGGTGCGCGGCATGGCGGCATCCTTGAAAGTGAATGCGGCCAGCTTACGCAGCGCACGCGCGCCAGCGCAACGCCCGCGGCCGTGACGTCAGCGAATTGACACAACTCGTCGCCGCCACGCCCGCCGGCGCGCGGCTGCGGCGCTCCCCGCCGCGCTGGAATACATCCCAGCCCCGACGATGGAGTTTCGCGATGGACCCCAAGCCTGCCAACCCGAACGACGAACTGTATTCGCGCGAACCGATGCGCATCGTATTCGCGCTTTCCGCCCTGCTGCTCGGCCTGCTCGCCGCGATTCACTCGTAAAGGACCGCCCCATGGACCGCACTGCCCGCTCCACCTCCCGCACGGGTTTCGCCGACACGTGCCGCGATCCGATTCCGGACGCGCTGGCCGAGTCGCTCTGGCTCGGCGGCGAAGCGATGGTCGCACCGGCCGATTCGTACGATCCGTACGTCGCCGACCGCCTCGCTCGCGTTGCCGAACCCGACCCGAACTGGCTGGCGATCTGACGACCCGCCGCCGTCCCACGAAGGTTTGCCGTAGCCGCGCCGGGCTTGCCCCTCACTCCTCCTGGGCTCGGCGCGGCCTTTTTCGCACGCGCAACGCGCGGATCAGACGCGCGCGATCTCCGCGTGCATCTTCGCGATCACCGCGGCGTAGTCCTTCTCGTTGAAGATCGCCGAGCCGGCAACGAAGGTATCGGCACCGGCACGCGCGATCTCGGCGATGTTGTCGGGCTTGACGCCGCCGTCGATCTCCAGGCGGATCGGCAGGCCGGTCGCGTCGATGCGCGAACGCGCCAGGCGCAGCTTGTCGAGCGCCGCCGGAATGAAGCTCTGGCCGCCGAAGCCGGGATTGACCGACATGATCAGCACGAGATCGAGCTTGTCGAGCACATAGTCCAGGTAGGACAGCGAGGTCGCCGGGTTGAACACGAGACCGGCTTTGCAGCCGGAGTCCTTGATCAGCTGGATCGTGCGGTCGACATGCTCGCTCGCCTCCGGATGGAAGCTGATGAGCGTGGCGCCGGCCTTGGCGAAATCCGGCACGATGCGGTCGACCGGCTTGACCATCAGGTGCACGTCGATCGGCGCCTTGACGCCGTGCTTGCGCAGCGCCTGGCAGACCAGCGGGCCGATCGTCAGGTTCGGCACGTAATGGTTGTCCATCACGTCGAAATGGATCCACTCGGCGCCGGCAGCGACGACGGCGTCGACTTCTTCGCCGAGACGAGCGAAGTCGGCCGAGAGGATCGAAGGCGCGATGACGGGCGATTGCTTGGACATGTGGGCGTCTCCCCAGGGTGCGTATACGCGGCGCGCGGCGGCGCGGGCATGGACCATCCGGCTGGGCGAAGTCTGCCACAGCGTCTTTGCCGCCGTCCGAGCCCTGCTCGCGACTGAGTCGCTTTGCCGCGTCGAAGCGACTCCAGTGTCGCTTTGCCGTGCGGGAGCGACTTCGGTCGCGATGCCGTGGCCGTATGTCGATCGCGACCGAGGGCGCTCCCACAGGAGCCGCTCGCGCGAAGTCGTCGCTCGACGCTCGCGCTCAGCGAATCCTGCGCTCGCTCTTGATGCGCTCGTAGGCCGTGTTGATCTCGCGCGCGCGGTCCTCGGCGCGGCGCTTGAGTTCGTCCGGCACGTCGCCGAGCTTGTCCGGATGATGCTGGCTCATCAGCTTGCGGTAGGCGCGCTTGATGTCGCGTTCGTTGGCCGTGCGCTCGATGCCGAGCACCGCGTACGGATCGATCGCCGGCGGCTGCGCCGAGGGGCCGCGCGGCCCGTAGCCGGACGGCCGCGGACCCGCGTAGCCCTTCATCGCCGACAGCGCGGCAAGCTCGTGGTCGCTGACGCCGAGCGCCCAGCACAGCTTGCGCACGAGCGCGAGCTTGGCTTCGGCCAGGCTCCCTTCCGCGTAGACGAGATCGAGCAGCAGGTCGAGCACGATGAAGGCGAGATCGCGCCGCCCGGCGCACCAGCGCTTGAGGTCGGCGATGGCGAGACTGGCATCGAAGCCGGTCTGCTTGCCCGCGGTGAAGCGTTCGATCGCCGACCGGCGCTGCCCGTTGTCCAGCCGCAGGCGCACCATCAGCGCCTCGGTCGCGGCGATCTCCGGCTCGGAGACCCGCCCGTCGGACTTCGACAAGGCGCCGGCGAACGCGAACAACGGTTCGATGAAACCCTGGCCCATCGAGGGCGGGCGCATGCGCGCGACCGCCGTGTCGTAGAAATGGCCGAGCACGGCGCCGATCAGCAGGCCGATCGGATTGTGGAACACGACCAGGCCGATCAGGGCGCCGATCAGTTTCCCGGCAACGCTCATCGCAGCGCTCCCGCGCGCACGCGGAGCGCGCGGCAAGCCATCGGGGGCAGCAGGGCGGATAGCACGGACGACATGGCGGTATCGGCGGTCAAACGGCCGCGGATTCTAGCAAGCGCCGACTGAAGCGCCGTTCAGCGATGCCGGCGCCCTTCGGGGCGGCCGCGCTGCCTGCGCAAGGCGCACGCCCGTTACAATCGGCCGCTCCCCCGCTTCCGGAAATTCTTCGTGCCGACCGTCCTTTCGCAATCGAACCTGCCCGGCCTCGACCTCATCCATCGCGGCAAGGTGCGCGACGTCTACGCGCTCGATGCGCACGAACTGCTGATCGTCGCCAGCGACCGCCTGTCCGCGTTCGACGTCGTGCTGCCCGACCCGATCCCGGGCAAGGGCGAGATGCTGACGCAGATCTCGAACTTCTGGTTCGGCAAGACGGCGCACCTCGCGCCCAATCACCTGACCGGCAAGGACGTCGCCTCGGTGCTGCCGGCCGGCACGGATGCGGCGCTGTACGCTCAGCGCAGCGTCGTCGCCAAGCGCCTGAAGCCGGTGCCGGTCGAGGCGATCGCGCGCGGCTACCTGATCGGTTCGGGCTGGAAGGACTACCAGGCGACAGGATCGCTGTGCGGCATCCGCTTGCCGCAGGGACTGCAGCAGGCCGAACAGTTGGCGCAGCCGATCTTCACGCCGTCGAGCAAGGCCGCCGTCGGCGCGCACGACGAGAACATCAGTTTCGACACAGTCGTCGCGGCGATCGGCGCCGACCTCGCCGAACAGGTGCGCGCGGCGACGCTGGCGATCTATCGCCATGCAGCCGCCTATGCGGCCGAACGCGGCATCCTGATCGCCGACACCAAGTTCGAGTTCGGCACCGATGCAGACGGCAAGCTGTACGTGATGGACGAAATGCTGACGCCCGATTCCTCGCGCTTCTGGCCGGCCGACGAGTACCGCGTCGGCATCAGCCCGCCGAGCTACGACAAGCAGTTCGTGCGCGACTACCTGGAAACGCTGGGCTGGAACAAGCAGGCGCCGGGACCCGAGCTTCCGCGCGACGTCGTCGAGGGCACGGCGGCGAAGTATGCACAGGCGCTGGAGCGATTGGCCGGTATCGTGGTGGCTTGATTCACCCCGCCGATGACGCGCTGGCTCGCGAAGGTTCTGTCTAGGCGCTCGCTCGCGCTGCTGTTGCTGCTGAACGTCGCGGCGAGCATCGCGCACTACACCGACAACGTCCTGTTCTTCTCGACGTATCCGGAACCCGCCTGGCTCGATCCGGTGCGGGTGGACCTCGCCTGGTTCGCCGTGACGCCGTTCGCGGCGGCCGGCTATCTGTTCTATCGGCGCGGCCAGACGCGGCTCGCCCTCGGCGTGCTGGCGGCCTACGCCGGCATGGGCCTGCTGGTGCTCGGCCACTATCGCTACGCCGATTTCTGCAGCATCGCCCTGCGCATTCACGCCTTCATCCTGCTCGAGGCCGCTGCCGCCGCGTGCCTGCTCGGGTGGATACTGTTGAGGTTCGGGAACCGCCGGTTCGCCCCTTTCGGAGACGAGGCATGACGACGTCCGCCGCACGACCCGTCGAACGCTGGTTCGACAACTACAGCGCCGACCACCAGAACGCGACCAACCGGCTGATCCACTGGATCTGCGTGCCGGCCATCCTGTGGTCGGTGATAGCGGCGCTCTGGCTCGTGCCGGTCGCGCCGACGATCGGCCGCGCCGGCTTCTGGTGCGGCTTGGTCATGGTCGGCGCATTCGCGTTCTACTGGCGGCTGTCGCGACCGCTCGGGGTCGCGATGCTGGTCGTCTTCATCGCGTTCGGCCTGCTCACCGAATGGCTGTATCGAGAACTGGGCCGCGGCGGCCTGCTGAAGCTCGCGATCGCGGTCTTCGTGGTCGCCTGGATCGGCCAGTTCGTCGGCCACAAGATCGAAGGCCGCAAGCCGTCGTTCCTGACCGACCTCGCCTACCTGCTGATCGGGCCGGCATGGCTCGCCGGCAAGGTGATGCGCCGGATCGGCGTCGCCTACTGAGCGCGACGCGTCCGCCTCAGCCGGCCGCCGGTCTCACGCCGATCTTCATCGCGTGGAAGTCGAGCGTCAGCACGCTGTGCGCGAACAGCGCGTTGCCGACGGTGGCCTCGAACAACCCATCGGGCTGGTGCACCGGATTGTCTCCTTCTCCGACGAAATACATCGTCGGATGCGCGGCGATGACCTGCGTGCCGAATCCGATGCTCTGCGCCGGCGCCGCCAGCATGTTCACGCCGCCGTCGGTGTAGGGGAAATACTCCGGCTTGCCCTGCTTGGTCAGCCCGAGCGCACCGAGCGCGCTGTCGTAGACGAGCAGCGAGCCGGTGTAGGCCGTGTCGATCTGCGCGCGCAGCGGCTTGCCGTTCACGCGGAATCCGGCGCCGACGACGATCGGCGGTCCGTGCTCGCCGAACGTGATCAAGGAGAGATCGGCTTCGTTGCCGGCCTGCGCAGGCGCGGACGCGGTCAGCACGTTCGAAATGCGCAGGCGATGGTGCGGATAGTCGATTTCGAGAATGCGGTCCTTGAAAAAGCCATAGGCGATCGAGCCGTCGACCGGCGGAAACTTGTCGCCGAGCCGGGCGCGATCGACGACGAGGAATTTCTCGGTGCCTTCGATGCCGCCGAGTGCGGCGCGATGCGCATCGGTCTCGTAGACCCCGTCCAGCGGCTTGCCGTTGCGCTGGTACGGCGACAGTGTCCAGCCGAGCGGCTTGGCGACCTCGGTGACGAGCGTGGAGTGCGTGTTGCCGGTGTCGAGCAGCAACGTGTGCGGCGGTGCGCCGTCGAGGGCCACGTCGATGCAGATGACGCCGTTGCAGTCGCGAAACGGAAGATCCGCTGCGAAGGGGGTGGCCTGAGGTTTCGCGGCGACTGCCGTGGTGCCCACGGCGAAAGCGAAAACGAAGAACAACGCGCTGCGCATCGATGAACTCCTCGGAGATGTCCGAGGATTAGATGCCGCGGTTTCGCGCGGCGCATGCGCCGCAAGTCACGCGACGCGCCGATCGACGGCGCGTCGCGCGCGAGAAGCTCGTTACTGGCCGCCGACGATGATCGCCGGGTTCTGCACGAGCACCGCGTTGCCGCCGCTGACCAGCATGCTCGCCGCCTCGCCCTGCATCTCGACGGTCGCCGCCGGGAAGTCGGTCGGATCGAGGATCGAACCGTGCTCGCCCTGCAGGAAGCGCACCGCGCCGCGAATGCCGTCGGCCGACTGCGCGCTGCCGGTGATTTCACTGAGGCCGAGTGCGGCGATCAGCGGTTCCGTGCCCGACAGCGGCGCACCCGGGACGCTGTTCGGAATCACCTGATCGGACGGCACGTCGCCGCCACCGACGACTTCCTGCAGCAGCAGGTGCTTGCCGCCGATCTGCGTGCCGTTGAGCGGCGAGGCGAAATTGATCGGATCGCCCGCATCGATGACGGTCTGCGCCGCGACGAAGAACGAATCGTAAGCCGGTGTTCCGGGCGTCAGGCCGGCCTGTGCAAGACCCGCACGGATCAGCGGACCGAACGCGCCCGACGCTTCGATCAGATGCGCGATGCCGCCGCCCGGCACGTTCAGCACGGCCGTTTCGACGTTCGGATCGACGGCCATGAACATCGTGCCGACGATGCTGCCGAGCGACTGGCCGAGGAAGCTGACCTTGCTGCCGTCGAAATCGGTGCCTGCCGTGATGTGGAACGACGGAATGGCATGCGACAGCTCGAGCAGGTCCGCCACGCCCTGGCGCAGGTTGTCGCGCGAGGTCAGCAGGTTGGTCAGGTTGATGAAATAGCTGCCGGACGGGTCGATGACGCCGTCGGGACCGGGTGCGCCGGTCGTGTTGTTCTGCAGGTCGATGTCGAACGTACGCTCGCGCGCACCGAGCGCGGCCAGCGGCGTGTTGCCGATGTAGAACGGACTGGTCTTGTCGACGACGCCGTGCAGCGGCAAGTCGATCGCCACGACTGCGAAACCTTGCGCGGCCAGCGTGCCCGCGATCGCGAACATGTCGGTGCGGTTGCGCGTGATGCCGTGCTGGAAGATCACGACCGGCCAGCCGGACGCCGGCTTGGTCTTGCCCGAGTTCGCGTTCGGCACCGTCAGCAGCATCGGCACCGTCTGCGTCGAGGTCGCGACCGGCAACGGGTTGGCGACCGTGACGTTGGTCGAAGTCGGATCGAGTCCGGCCTGGTCGAACGGCGGCACATATCCGCCGGGTGCGGCGTTCCAATGCGCGGTCAGCGGCGGGCATGGCGTCGGCCCGTCGGCGGTCACGGTGCAGTCTTCGGTCGTGTCGAAACTGGTCGACGACGCCGTCAGGTAATAGGGCACGCTGATCGCGCCGATGTAGATGTCCGCCACGCCCGGCAGGCCGATGCCGAGATCGGCCAGCGTCAACCCGGTCGGCGCGAGCACCGTCGATGCCGGCGGCGACTGCTCCACGACGCTTTCGATCGCCAGCAGCGGCGGCGTGATGTACTGCGTCGTCGCCACCCACGACAGCACGACCGTCGAGGGATCGATGCCCTGCGAAGCGAGCGCCGCCTCCTGCGCATTGGTCAGCTGGCGCAGCGGTTCGAGCTGGCAGGCGTTGGCGGCCGAGAGGAACGCGACCGTCGACTGGCCGCCGCTGCACAGCGGCGCCGTGCGTTCGGCCAGCGTGTAGATGAAGGACTTGCGCACCGGCTCGCCGGCCGTCGACTTGACGCCGTTGGTGATCGCGGCCATGTACGACGTGCCCTGCTGCAGCGGCGTGGTCGGCACGATCGCCAGCGTGCCGCCGGTCGGATCGGACGGCGCGAGCGCGACCACGTAGTCGGTCGGGAACGCGAGCTCGCGCACGATGCCGGTGACACCGCCGCCGATGCCGCTGAGATTGACCTGGAACACGCGCACGCTGTCGCCCGGCACCAGCGAAGTGGCGTCGATCCCCTGCGAGAACGTGGTCGTCCACGGCGCCGTCGTGCTGAAGCCGTCGAGCGCGTTCATCGCCGACTTCGGCCCGGCGGCCGGGTCGCCGTCGGCGATCGGGATATTCAATGTGAGGTCGGTCGTGCCGCTCAGCAGCAAGTTGTTCGGGAACGGCACCACGCCGTTGGCAGGATCGAAACTCGCGACTGTGTGCAGCGGCACCGGCGCCGTGTAGTCGTAGGCCTGCGCGGCGAACGGAACGAACAAGGACGCGACGAAGGCCGCTGTCGTGGTCAATCGGACCTGCATGGGTTGTCCCTCTGGATGGCGACCTCGAAAGTCGCGGCATCTTAGGTCGTTCAAACGAGCGTTGGCAACGCTGCACTGCGGCGAGAATCGGCGCCGATGCCGCCTATTGCAGCGCAGCAAGCGCGCCGTCGAAACGGAGGGATTTTCGACTGCCGCCGCGGCCGGCGATGAATCGTCGCGTCAGTGCGCGGCATCGACCTCGAGCAGATCGAGCGGGCGCCCTTTCGCGTCGCGCACGCCGCGCTGCAACTCGTACAGGCGTTCGATCGACGGACACAGCGCGCGGATCTGCGGACGCAACGCCTGCAGGCGTGCTTGCAGACGCGCCGGCAGGTCGCCGCCGGCGAGGGTGGCCGCGCGCTCGCGCAAGGAGGCGGCGCGTTCGAGATCGCCGCTGACCGCGGCATCGACGGCTTGCGCGCCGAGATCGGCGGCGACCAACGGCGCGATGTCGGAGCCGATGTCGGCGGCGTAGCGCTCGAAGGCATCGCCCTGCCAGTCGTGCGTGCTCGTGCTGGCGGCGATGCGGCGCTCGAGTTCGGCGACGTGCGCGGCGACGCGCCGGTCGAGCTCCGCCTGCGTCTGCGCGCCGAGGCCGAGTCCCGCCGCTTCCGCGCGCACGACCTTGGCGAGCAGGTCGACGCCGCTCGCGGCGACGGCCTTGGCCTTCGGCACCAGCGCGCGCAGATCCTGTTCGAACAAAGCAAGGCGGTCGGCGTCTTCCGCGTTCGATCGCCCGGCAACGCCATCGACGGTCGCCTTGCCGCCACGCAGCTCGATGCGGCGCGGTGCCGGCTCGGCGCGGTCGAAGAGCAGCGAGTCCGGCGCGACAGTCAGGTCGTAGCTGCTGCTCGCGTGGCAGACGTCGGCCAGGTCGTCGGTCTTCGCGGCGGGGGCGAGCGCCAGCCAGCTCGCGGCGATCCATGCAATCGGCGGCATCGCGGATGTCCTCGTGTCGAAAACGCAGCGATAGCCGAGCGAGTGCCAATCCACGCTGAACCGGCGCGACGTGCCGCTCGTCCGGCCGAGTCTACCGGCGTCATTGCCGCGAGGCGCTTCTCAACAGCGAAGCGGGTCAAGCGGGAATCCATTTTTCAATCGCGCTTGCTCGATCGCGCCTTCTCAGTCCGCGGCGATCCAAGCGCTCGCGTCCGGATGGAACGTGCGCGGCCGCCAGCCGAAATCGGCCATGGCGGCGGCATGGTCGGCGATGAGATCGGTCGTCAGCCGCTCGAGCGCCGCGTGCCGCTTCGAACGAACCAGGCTCGCAGCGATGCGCGCGGCGGCGAGCGGCACCGGCAGGGGAACCACGAGCGTCGGCAGCGAGGCGCGCACGCGCTCGATCATCGTCGCGAAGGCCAGGCGCTCGCCGCCGCCGAGCGCGTAGATGCGTTCGTACGTGCGCGGGTTCGTCAGCGCCGCGACGCAGGCCTCGGCCAAATCCTCTGCATGCACCGGCTGGCGCAGGCCGTGCGCACCGGCCAGGCGCGGCACGACGTGCCAGCGCGCGGCGAAACGCGCGATCGGCGTCAGGCTGCGGTCGACGCCGGCGCCGTAGATCAGCGTCGGGCGATACAGCGTCCAGCGGCAGCCGCGCCGCTCGGCGGCGCCCACCAGCTCGCGCTCGGCCTGGCGCAGGCGCTCGGCCAGCTGGCGCTCGGCGATGTCGGCCGAGTCGCGCTTGCTCTCCACGCTCATCGAGCCGAACGCGATCACGCGCGGCGTACCGGCGATCGGCGCCTGCGCGAACCAGCGCGCGAACGCGTCGAGCGGACCGAGGCTGAAGATCGCGTCGAGTGCAGGCAGCGGCGGCATCGTCGCGTGCAGGTCGCCGCACAGCCAGCGCAGGCGCGCATCGGCGCTGTCGCGCGGCCGGCGGCTGAGCGCGACGACCTCATGACCGGCGGCGAGCAGCCGCGGCTGCAGGAAACGGCCCGTCGCGCCGCTCGCGCCGACGATCAGGGAAACCGGCATCGGTTCAGTGCGGCGGGTTCGCCCACTCCGGCAGGTCGGCCGGGTCGGGTGCCGCCTCGTCGGAAGACGCCTCGGGCGGCTTTGCGCGCACCGGCAGGCTCACGTTGAACGTCGTGCCGTGGCCGCGCGTCGAGCGCCAGGTGATCGCGCCGCCGCGTTCTTCGGCCAGTTGCTGGGCAATGGTCAGGCCGAGACCGACGCCGCCGTCGGTGCGTGTCGTGTAGAACGCTTCGAAGATATGCGGCTGCACGTCCTCGGGGATGCCTTCGCCGCTGTCGGCGATCGCGACCTCGACCGCGCCGCCGCCCTTGCCCGCGCGCGTGGTCAGGTTGAGGCGGCCGCTCGGCCCGGCGGCACGTGCCGCGTTGTCGAGCAGGTGCAGGAAGATCTCGTTGACGTGATCGGCCCCGCCCTGAAGCGGCGGCACGGCTTGGTAGTCGCGCACGATCGTCAGCTGGTCGCCGAAACGCGCGCCGAGCACGTCGAGCACGGCGTCGAGGCTGGCGTTGACGTCCACGCTCGCATGCGCGCCGCCCGGCCCTGCCAATTCATATAGGCCGCGCCCCAGGGGAGCGAGCTGCTGCACGGCGTCGCCGGCGCCCTGCAGCAGGCTGTTGCCGCGATGCACCGTGTTCTTCTCCAGCGCGTTGCGCGCATCGAACAGCTTGCGCCGCGCGCCCTCGACGTGCGTCATGAGCTGGTCGAGACTGGCCTTGTCGGCCCCGAAGATCAGCTCGACCGGCTGCAGGCAGTACTGCACCGCAGCGTCGTAGCGCCGGACCAGCTCGCGATAGTCGGCGAACTGGCGCTTGGCCGTGTCCATATGCGCCTGCAGCGCCTGCAGCGGCACGTGCAGCTGCGGCGAGACTTCGCCGAGCAGGTCGCCGAGCGCGGACGAGCGCGCCGCGCGCAGCACGCGCGCCTGATGCGCGCGCAGGGTGTCGACCTCGTTCTCCGCGTCGATGCGCGCATAGAGCAATTGCGCCGAATGCGCGCGTTCGGCGGCCAGCTTGCGCCACAGCCACAGCGCAGCGCCCAGCGCGACGATGGCGATCACCCAGCCGATCCACTGCATGTCGTTTCCTCCGCCGACCCGATCTGCGCGCGGCTGCGCGAATCGGGGACTATCTTCACCGATCCGCTGCAGGATAGAACGTGAGCATGCCGTGCGCCATCACGGCGCGAGGGCCGCAAAGCTGGCAGGCTGCGCGGAAATGAAGAATGGCTGCACTCGCGTGTATTCATGACGGACCCCTCCGGTCGCCGCTGAAGGAGCTTTCCGATGCAACGATTCCTCTTCGTCCTCGTGCTCGCGCTGGGCACGCTCTGCGGCTGCGAGGGCGGCCATGGCGATGGCGGCGCGCAGAAAATGGAAGTGCGCGTCTATCAGGTCCCGCCCGATTCGACCAACGCGCTGATGCAGACCCTCAACAAGGTGTTCGAGACCGGCGACAAGACCGCGCTCGGCAAGGTGTCGAGCCCGTCGCCGGGGCAACTCGTTGTGCTGGCGCCGGCGAGCCTGCAAGGCAGCGTCGAGGCGAGCCTGCGGGCATTGGCCAAGGATCAGCCGGCCGCAGCCGCCGCGCCATCGACCACACCGGACGCCCCTCTGCGGCTGTCGTTCTGGAGCGTGGATGCGGTACCGGAAACCGGCGACGACGACCCCGCGCTCAGCGATCTCGGCCCGGCGTTGAACGAGGCTCGCAAGCAGCTCGGTGCCGTGCATTTCGAGCTTCGCGACGAAGCCAGCGGAGTGGCCAGCCTCGGCAAGACCAGCGAGCGATCCTGGCTCGGCGGGGCCGTTGCCGGCAGCAACCCGCCGATGAAGCAGCTTCAATACACGTTGACCCGGACGGCCGGAACGCTCGAGCTGTCGATCAACTTCGGCGACGAGATTCCGGTCCGGCACAACGAGAACGGTCAGGTCAGCGTGCAATATTCGCGCGCCGGCGTGCAGACCACGACGAGCATTCGCCTCGGGCAGACCTTGGTCCTCACTCAAAGCCCCATTCCCGACATCGAGTCGTCCGGCGCGACGCCGGCCACACTCATGCGGCTGTATCTGGTTCGCGTCGATGAAGCGCCGGCTCACTAGGCGCGCGCATGGCGCTCGGCGAAGGAGAGCTGTACGCCTGCTATCAGCGCCTGGAGACGCCGCTCTACAACGTGCTGTACCGCTGGCTGTGGCAGGCGCAGGACTGCCAGGACCTGATCCACGACGCGTTCGTGCGCGTGTGGGACCGGCGCGATCGCATCGATCCCACACGGCTCGACGCGCTCGTGTGGACGACCGCGTTGAACCTCGCGCGCAACCGGCTGCGCTGGCGCGCGCTGTGGCGCTTCGGCGAGGTCGATCCGCTGGCGCCGTCGGACGCCGATCCGCTGGCCGAGACCGAGCGCCGCGCGCAACAGCGCCGGCTGCGTTCGGCGCTGCAGGAACTGCCGCTGCCGATGCGCGAGGTCCTGCTGCTGGCCGAGTTCGGCGGTCTCGGCCACGCCGAGATCGCGGCGGTGCTCGGCATCGCGCAAGGGACGGTCGGCTCGCGACGTCATCATGCGCTCGCCCGCCTGCGCGCCCTGCTGGAGGAGAACGCCGATGACTGACGACGATTCCTGGCGGCGGCCACTGCAGCCTCCGGCCGGTGGCCTGGCGCGATTGCGCCGCAGCGTCGAGGCGCGCTCGTCGCGCAGCGCGCCGCGATGGCGCGCGCCGCTGGCCTGGGCCTCCGCGGCGATCGTGGCCGTCCTGGCGATCGGGGCGACGCAGTACGTGCAGCGCGCGCCGCAGCGCGCGTTCGAGCGCCATTTGCGTTCGGCGCTGGCGACGATGCCGACGGACGAGGTCGTCGAGCGCGGCATCGCGCGCGAGCTGCCGAGCAGCCGCGCCGACGTGCGCATCGTCGAGCTGGCGCCGGCGTCGCCGGCGCGCTGACTAGCCGGCGGCGATCGCCGCGCGAATCACTCGAAGCCGTCCGCGAAGATGCGGTCGCCGTGCACGATCTGGATGGCGTTCAGCGGCGCGCGCACGGTCGACGACGACGACGGTCCCGGCGTGGCCGTCAAGACGAAGCGGTTGCCGCCGACGAAGAAGACCGCATAGTTGCCGATGCCGTTGTCGGCACGGACGAAACTGCCGCCGAAGTCCGTGTTTGCCGCGTCGGTGATCTCGATCGACTGCGCCGCCGTGCCGGGTCCACTGATGGCGTACTCGCCCGCGCGCGTATCGCCGGCGTTGTCGCCGTCGGCATAGACGTAGACGTAGTAGCCGGCCGGGTCGTCCGGCAGGTCCGACACGGTGACCGTGCTCGCGTTGCCGGTCGCATCGAGGTAGCCGTTCATCATGCGGAAGTCGCCCGGCGTGTCGTCGATGCCGAGCGCCCAGATGCCGTCGGACGTCCAGCTGACGGTCGCGCCAGTCGGCGTGCCGGTCTCGTCGGCCAGCGCCAGATCGCTGCCGCTCTGCAGGTTCGCTTCGTTCCAGTTCGGTATCGCGACGACGCCGGCCGTTTCGGTCGCACCCATCGGCGTGCCGTTGCCGACGAAATCGATGCCGATGGTGCCGGCGCCCGGCGCGGCCTGCGTCACGTACAGGCCCACGTCCGCCGAATGCGTCAGTGCGCCGCTGGTCGCGGTGACGGTCACGGTGTTCTCGCCGAGCGGCGTCGACGCGTCGGCGTGGATCGTCAGCGTCGTCGTCGACGGCGGCGCGACGTCGTTGTCGGCGAACGTCGCCGATGCGCCGGCAGGCAATCCGCTCGCTTCGAGGTGGACGGCGCCGGAGAAATTCTGGATCGCTGCCGTCGTGACCGTGTAGGCCACGCTGCCGCCGGGATTCACGCCGGGGTTCGGCGGCGTCACCGTCAGCGTGAAATCGGGATCCAGGATCAAACCGTACACACTGACCTGCGTATCGCCGACGCCGTCGGACGGGAACGAACCCATGTAGACATGGCCGTTGACCACGGTCGGCGGACTGAACTTGGGCCAGTTGCCCATGCTGTCGCGCGCGCTGTTCTGCTCGGAGTTCCACAGCTCCTGGGTCAGGTCGTCCGCATTCAATGCGCGCAGGACGCCGGGATGGATGCCGCTGTTCGCATCGGAGCCGCTGAAGGCCATCGACGACCAGACGATGCCGCTGCCGGGCGTGCTGCCGTTGGCGGACAGGGTCATGACGCCGCCGGCCGAGCCACTGTTGGAGAACAGCGTGCTGTGCGAGACCGGTGGCGTGTCGAACGCGGGGATGACATTCGGGGGATCGTTAGGATCCGGATCGCCATAGTTCGCGTTGAAATGATAGGCGTTGAGCAATTCGTGACTGTCGGCCCACACGTATAGCCACGGGCCGAGACCGTCGCTGCGGTTCCAGTAGACCGAACCGCCCTTGATCTGACCTCCGTTGCCGTTCTGAAAGGTCTGCACGATATTGGCATTGCCGCTCGTGCCGACGTGGCCCATGTCGGCCGTGTGCGTCACATAGAAGACGCCCCCTTTGCCGCCGCCGACGATCAGGTCCGTACCAGGCACGACGATCGGACCCGAGCCGCCCAGGTCTGCATCGGCACCGTTCAACGCATTGAATTCGTTCGGCGTGAACCAATCCAGCAGCGGCGTATCCGGCGTCGGGCCGAACTTCACGAACGATTCGCCGAAGCTGTTGGTGCCGTCGTACGGACCGTTGCCGGTCATGTAGTAGACGTTGCCGTCCGCGTCGACGACCGGCGCGCGACCGGCCATCCAGATGCCGCCGCCGTTGAAGCCGGTACTGCCGACCGGGCTCGACGACCAGATCTTGGTCTGCTGCAGGGTCGCCGCGTCGTAGACCATGACCCAGCCGTGGTAGTTGAACTGGTCGCTGTGGCCGGACCAGGCGATGAAGATGCGCCCGTTGGCATAGGCGAGGCTGGAGCGCTGGTCCTCGATCTTCGGATCGAACGTGAGCGTGCCGCCCTGGCTGCCTGCCGACGACCCGGGCACGCTGCCGCCGAGGATGACCGGACTGCCGGGCTTTTCCTCCAGCGTGGTGATGTCGAGCGCATGCAGGCGCTGGCAGAAGGTCGGGTTCGGCGTCGCGTTCGGCCCTGGATTGGGCGGAATGCAGCCGCCGCTCTCGAACGTGCGCGCGACCAGGTACATCGTGTTCGTCGCCAGGTCGATGTGCGGCGTGCTCTCGATGCCGACGTTGCCGATGATGTTGTCGTTGTAGCCGAGGATTTCCAGGATCGTATTGGCCCTCGACCCCGGCACCTCCGTGGTCAGGTCGAACGACAGCAGCGGCGTGTCGGCGTTCGAATCGGCGTCGAACGCGTAGACCCAGTCGTTCATCGTGACCACGTACAGCACGTTGTGCGTGCCGCCTGCGATCGCGACGTTGCGTACGTAGAGCGGCTGCGCGTAGACCTGGCCGTTGACGGTGTAGGACCACAGCTTGCCGAACGTCGACGCGTTGACGTTCGCGGTGGTCAGCTGCGTTTCCTGCAGGTTCGCGCCGAGGCGCGCGTCGTCGTAGCGTTCGGTCGGAACGTCGATCTGCGCCTGCGCGAGGGTGCCGCCCAGAGCCAGTCCAAGAATGCCCCATCGTCCGATCGCGCGCGCAACTACCGTCATGACCCTGTCACCCCGTTGGAATCCGGCCATCGTAGCGGAAGAAAGCGCGCCGATTCACGCGAAAAAGCGAAAAAATAAAGAATGTTTAGGGCCCGGCTGCCGCCCGCCGCAGCGATAACCTCCGGCGAACGCGGCACGTGCGAAGATGCGCCATCTTCAAGCGGAGATACCCATGATCGCTCGTGTCTGGCGCGGCATCACGCTGGCGGAAAAGGCGGACGCCTACATCGCGTACCTGAACGAGACCGGCCTGAAGGACTACGCGAAGACGCCGGGCAACCGCGGCGTGACGGTGCTGCGCCGGCTGCAGGGCGAGCACAGTGAGATCGTGCTGATTTCGCTGTGGGATTCGATGGCCGCCGTGCGTGCGTTCGCCGGCGAGAACCCGGAACGCTCGGTGTACTACCCCGAGGACGAGGACTACCTGCTCGAAATGGAACCGCTGGTGCGCCACTACGAAGTGGCCGACCAGATCCTGCCCGCGGAAGCCGGCGCCGCCCTGCCCCCGCGCTGAACGGCCGCGGCGATCCGGGCTAGACTGCGCAATCCAACATCGCCTGATCGATCTTTCTGGGGAGAAAGCCGATGCCGTTGCACCCTGCGCGCGCGCTTGCGCTGCTGTTGCCGTTGCTCGCCTGTCCGGCCGTCCATGCGGCCGATCCGTCCCTCACGACCCAGATGCGTGCCTTGCTCGCCGCCCGCCCGTCGTCGTCGCGGCCGCTTGCGCCGATGCACGCGACGCCGTGCATCGACGGCATGGCCGGCGACTATCCATGCTCGAACATCGACCTGCTCGCCTTCGTGCCGCTGGCCGAGTTCTCCTCGGTCAGCACCAACAGCCTGTGGGGCTGGACCGACGCGCAGTCCGGCATCGAATACGCGCTGGTCGGCACCGACAACGGCACCGCGTTCTACGAACTGTCCACGCCCGACCACCCGCGCTACCTCGGCAAGCTGCCGACGCACGCCGGCACCGGCAGCTCGCTCTGGCGCGACGTGCGCGTGTACGCGGACCACGCCTACGTCATCAGCGACAACAATCCCGGTCACGGCCTGCAGGTGTTCGACCTGGCCCGCCTGCGCGGCGTGACGACGCCGCAGACCTTCACCGAGGACGGCCACTACGGCGCGTTCGGCAGCAGCCACACGATCTCGATCGACGAGGCGACCGGCTTCGCGATGGTCGCCGGCGCCGACATCACCTGCCCCGGCGACACGCACAGCGGCGGCCTGCAGATCCTCGACCTGCACGTGCCCGATACGCCGACGTTCGCCGGCTGCGTGCCGACCGGCGGCTACACGCACGAATCGCAGTGCTGGCTCTACACGGGGCCCGACAGCGCGCACGCCGGCAAGGAGCTGTGCTTCAACGCGAACGGGCCGACCAAGCGCATCGCCATCGTCGACGTCACCGACAAGAGCGCGCCGGTGACCCTGTCGTCGACGACCTATACCGGCGCGGCCTATCCGCACCAGGGCTGGCTGACCGACGACCAGCGCTACCTGCTGGTCGACGACGAGCTCGACGAGACGAGCTTCGGCCACAACGCCTACACCTACGTCTGGGACGTCAGCGACCTCGAAGCGCCCGTGCTGGTCGGACGCCACGAGCACGCGCTGTCGGTGATCGACCACAACCTCTACGTGCACGGCCAGTACGTCTACCAGTCCGACTACGAAGCCGGCGTGCGCATCCTGCACATCGACAACCTGTCGAAGGCGGCGCTGAGCGAAGTCGCCTGGTTCGACACCTATCCCGCCAGCGACCACGCGCAGTTCAACGGCAGCTGGAACAACTATCGTTTTGCGGCCAGCGGGCACGTGATCGCGACCGGCATCGACGAAGGCTTCTTCGTGCTCGACCCGCATTTGTGCGAGGCGCCGGCAGCGCCGACCGGCCTGCAGGCGGCTGCTAACGGCGACCACCGCATCGATCTGGCGTGGAGCGCAGCCGGCTCCGGCGATGCGAGCTGGCGCGTCGAACGCGCACAAGGCGGCTGCAGCGGCAGTTTCGAGACGATCGCCGACGCGCTCGCGGCATCGACCTATTCCGACTCGACCGCCTCGGGCAGCGTCACCTACGGCTATCGCGTCGTCGCGCGCGATGCGAGCGGCCAGTGCACTTCGCCGGCGTCGGCCTGCGTCGAGGCGCAGACGAGCGGAAGCTGCACGGCGCCGCCGTTGTTCGCCGGCATCGCTCTCGCCAGCAATGCGGCGCTTTCGCAATGCCGGGTCGATCTGCTCTGGAAACCGGCCGCGCCGGCGTGCGGCGACAGCGCGACCTATTCGGTCTATCGCTCGGTCGATGCCGAGTTCATCCCCTCGCCGTCGAACCGTATCGCCGACGGCATCGCCGGAGCCGTCTACAACGACGAGACCGTCGCCAGCGGCACACCGCAGTTCTATGTCGTTCGCGCCGCCGACGGCACGAACGGCGCCGAGGAAACGAACCAAGTCCGTCTCGGCGTCACACCGACCGGGCCGGCCGTCGATGGCACGTTCGCATCCGGCGCCGAACCTGGCGACCCGCTGTTCGACGCCACATCGATCGGCGGCCCCGGCGACAGCCGGCGTCCCAGCGAGATCCTGCACGCCGGCTGGCATCAATCGACCGAACACGTGCACGGCGGCCTGCAAAGCTTCTGGTCGACCGCCGCGAACAATCTCTGCGTGAGCCTGGTCACGCCGCCGCTCGAACTCACCGCCGGCACGCAGTCGACGCTGTCGTTCTGGTCGGCCTGGGAGATCGAGCAGGGCTGGGATGGCGGCGTCGTGGAGATCTCGACCGACGACGGCACCACCTGGACGCGACTGACGCCGAGCGGCGGCTATCCGGGCACGATCGACGACGGCGGCACGTTGTGCGGCATCGCCGAGGGCGACGGCGCCTTCACCGGCACGAGCCAGTTCGCCTGGTCGGCCCACGCGATCGACCTGACCGCCTACGCCGGCACGAACGTCAAGCTGCGCTGGCTCTACCGCACCGATTCGGCGCAGACCGGCGCCGGCTGGTTCGTCGACGACATCGCGCTGACGCACGCGCAGGTACCGGGCGCGTGCACGACGGTCGTCGACAGCATCTTCGCGAACGGTTTCGAGCCGCAGGCTCGATGACCTTCGCACGGCCTGGGCCGTCCGCCGAGGCGGGCGGCCCAGGCACGCATCACGGAATCACGACGGCATTGCCGCGGCGATCGTAGGCGTAGTCGACGATCGTCGCCGGAAAGCCGGTCGGCGTGCCCGACGGCTGGCCGCTCGTAACCATGTGGGCGTAGCCGTAGTTGACCCGGCCCGACTGCGAATTGAGGAAGCGGAAGCCGACGTAGGCGTCGACGCCGTCGGCAGTCGCCCAGGCAGCCATCGACGCCACGCTGACCGGATAGCCGAACGCCTGGTCGGGGCCGACCGTGTCGCCGGAAATCAGCGGCACCGAATTGCCGTCGTCGCCGGGCACGTCGGTCACCACGCCATAGCTCGGCTGTACGCCATCGACGATCGTGTCGTCGTTGGACGGGAAGCGGAACACCAGCGCGTAGTGCGTCTGCACCGGAAAGCTCGATGCCGGCCGCAGGTGATAAGTGTTGTCGCACGGCGCATCGCTGGTGCCGGTGCAGGTGGCGCCGGTCTGCCAGTTGATGCTGGCGCCGAGGATCGTCGGCGGCAGGTCGAGATTGACGTCGTCGAACGTCTTGACGTCCGGATCGAAGTCGCCCTGGAAGACGACATCGGCGCTGTCCAGCGCGAACGTGGCCGTGATGCCGCAATCGCCGAAGATCTGATCGGTGGTCCAGGTGCCGTCGCCGTTCGACGTTCCGCCGCAGCCGCCCATGTCGAGGCTGATCAGGACGTAGCCCGGATCCGGCGTCACCGTCACCGTCGCGGTATCGGTTTGGTTCACCAGCTGCGAGAGCGGCGTGATGCTGCCGTGGACGGCGAGGTTCGCCGGGCCGATGACGCTGGTGCTCACGGTCCATTGGGTGGGCGTGCCTTGCGGACGATGCGGCTGGGCGGCTTGCGCCACCCCGGCAACGGTCAACAGACAGATCGCGGGCAGCAGCAGGCGAATTGGAGGAGTCATGGTCGGTTCCCGGGCAACGAAAGTGGACCGCCCGCGAGGACCGCAGGCGAGCGGTCGACGCTAGTGCGCGGGAACCGGGGCGGCTATGTCCGGACTGTTGCAGCTCTATTGCGTCTCTGTAGCAAGACGGTTGCCGATCAAGCGCTTGCGAGCGTTTTGCATGCCGGCGGCGGGCGCGGGCCGGCCGATGGTCCGCTGGCCGGCCGCCGTCGCCGGTCCTGACTGGAGCCTCTCTATTGCGCGGCCGTCGCGCCGTTGCCGAGCAGCGGCGAGCCGCTCCCGAGCGGCGCAGCCGGCGCCCCGAATTCGGCCGGCAACGCGCGCTCGCCTGCAAGCTTGCGCGCCTGGGCGATCGCCGCCTGGGCCGCCGGCTGCTGGCCGAGCGCGCGGTACAGCTGCGCCTGCAGCACGGCGGCCTCGAAATCGAGCTCGGCATGCCGCGCGATCAGACCGATCACGCTGCTCGCCTGCGGCAGATCGCCCTGCGCGAGCAGGTAGCGCCCATAGGATTCGACCGTCTCGGCCAGCGGGGCCGGAACGCCCCACCGCTTGGCTTGCGCCAGCGCGTCCTCGTACAGCGGCCCCGCCGCCTCGGACTTGCGTTCGGCCGCCGCCTGCTCGGCCGCCGCCAATTGTGCGACCAGGCCCACTTCGGCGCCGCCGGCGCTCGCCGCCCATGCCGCGAATGTCTTCGAGTCCGCCGCGCTCTCTTCGAGCCGGCCCATGCGCTGCAGGCTGCGCGTGGCGATGAGCCACGCTTCCGCGCGCGCATCGCCGTACGGCGGTGCCGGCAACGCGGGAATCGCCTGCCGTGCCAGCAGCAGCGCGGCGGCGGGCTGGCCGCTCTCCAGCTCCAGTCGCGCTTCGATCGTGCGCGCGACGGCGCGGTCCGCCGCGGACTGTTCGCTGTTCGCCGTCGCGATCACTTCGTCGAGCAGCACGCGCGCTTCGCCGAGCCGGCCGTTCCGTCCCAGCGCGGCGGCGCGTTGCAGCTGCGTCAAATGGCGGACGCTTGCGTCGGTGACGCGATCGATCAGGGCGAAGGCCTCGTCGCTGGTCTTGAGCGCATCGAACGGCTGCAGCAGCGCCAGATGCGCTGCGACCTGGTTGTTCAGCGCAGTGACCCACTCGTTGTGCATGCCGAAGCGGCGGAAGCGTTCGCCGATGCGCTGCTGGATCGCGATCGCCTCGCTGTAGCGCCCTTGCGCCATGTCGAGATTGCTTTCGTTGCCGTCGACCTTGGCCAGCTGCAGCGCATCGCCGGCCAGGTTCAGCGCGATGCGCGCACGCGAGTAGTCCTGGCCGGCCGCGTCGTACTGCTGTCGCAGCTCGCGGATGATGCCGCGGTCGCTGTAGACGCGGCCGAGCTCGGCCGGCTGGTTGCGCGTTTCGAGCAGGCCGATCGCTCGATCGCAGGCGCGCTCGCCCGCTTCCAGCTGGCCCACACGCGCGAGCGCGATGCAGAGGTAGCTCTGGATGCGCGCGTGCAGCCACGCGTCGGACTCTTCGGTCACCTGTGCGGCGAGGTCGGCCAGGCGTGCCCGCGAAGCCTCGAACTCGCCGGTGCGCAGGTCGACCTGGGCCAGACGCAATTGCACTTCGGGCAGCGCCTGCAGCGCCGGATCGGCCGCGCCGATCAGCGCGCGCGCCTGCGCCGGATCGCCGGCCAGACGGGCGGCATCGACGCGTTGCAGCAGCTCGGTCTGCGACAGCCGCGCGGCGCTCATCACCTCGTTCGGCGCATGTTTGCCGAGCAGTTCGAGCAGCGCATCGGCCGCCTTGCCGGCCGCGGTGATCGCGTTGTCGGTCTGCGCCTGCACCGCGTGCGTGCTGCCGTCGGGCTCGACCAGTTCGGCGCGCACCATCCAGTCGGCGCCGGAGTGGCGCACGGCCGCCGCGATCACGTGACTGCGTTCGCCGACACCGCGTACCGCAGCGATCGCAGCGTCGCGCGCGCTGCCGGCGGGCACCAGGCGCACGACGCTGTCGCTCGGCAGTACCGCCAGTCCCGACGCGCGCAAGCGTGCAGCGATCAGGTCCATCAGCCCGAGCCGCAACCAGTCGTCCTCGGCGGCGGCGGCCACGTCGACCGGCAGCACGATGGTCATGTCGGCCGGCAACGCGGAAGCGGCCGGTGCCGGCGCCGACGATGCCGCCGTCGTTGCCGGCACGCTGCGCGACGCATGGCGCCACCACGCCGCGCCGATCGCCAGCACGAGCAGCAGCGCCAGCGCAGCCGCCACCCACACGGCTTTCGGCCGCGCCTTCGACGTTCGCGCATGCGCGATGGCGGTATCGGAAGCAGCGACGGGGCGAGGCGGCGCCGGCGCGACGACCGATTCCAGCGGCGCCGGCACGGCCTCGGCCGTACTGCGCGTCGGTGCGCCCCACTGGTAGCCGAAGCGCGGCACCGTGCGCAGGAAGCGCTGCTCCTCGGCGGTGTCCCCGATCGCGCGCCGCGCGGTCAGGATCGTCTTGCCCATCACCGCATCGCTGACGCTGGCCCGGCCCCACACCGCGGCGACGAGCTCGTCGCGACCGACCGCGCGCTCGCGATGCTGGATCAGATAGGCGATGCAGTCGAACACGATCGGCGACAGGTTGACGCGCTCGCCCGCGCGCAGCAGCTCGCGCGAAGCGATGTTGATGCTGCAGTCGCCGAATTGGAAAACAGCGGAGGCCATGCCGGCAGGGTAGCAATCGGGCGAGATGCGGCAAAGCAATCCGCGTGCGCGCAGGAACTATTTTCGACCAGCGTCCTCTGAAGCTGGCGCGCGCAAGGCCGCCGGATGGTCAACGGGGGGAGAAACACGATGCTGAGACGGGAATTCCTGCTGGCCGCGATCGCGACGATCGCGTTCGCCGGCACCGGCGCCGAACGCGCTGCGGCGGCGAACGCCGGCACGGCACCGCGGCCGATCGAGGTCGTCATGTACGCGACGAGAACCTGCGGCTACTGCGCCAAGGCACGCGCCTACTTCCAGCGCCACGGCGTGGCGTTCCAGGAGCGCGACGTCGAAACATCGGCGCAGGCGCAGAAGGAATGGAAGAGTCTGGGCGGCGCCGGCACGCCGCTGATCCTGGTCGACGGCGAACGCATCTACGGCTTCAACCAGAAGGCACTCGACGCCGCGCTCGCCAAGCACGGGAAGTAGCGCAAGCGCCCGCAGGCGAAGCCGGCGACTTGCCGCGTCGCCGAGCCTCGCTTCATCGCAGAGAGCTACTTCTTCTTCGGGATGTACAGGTCCGTGATCGTCCCCTCGTAGACCTCCGCCGCCATGCCGACCGATTCGCTCAAGGTCGGATGGGGGTGGATCGTGAGGCCGATGTCGGCCGCTTCCGCGCCCATCTCGATCGCCAGTGCGACTTCGGCGATGAGGTCGCCGGCGTTCGGCGCGCAGATGCCCGCGCCGATCACGCGATGCGTCGCTTCGTCGAAGATCAGCTTGGTGAAGCCTTCGGTGCGGCCGATGCCGACGGCACGGCCCGACGCCGCATGCGGGAACTTGCCGACGCCGTAGGCGATGCCTTGCTTCTTCGCTTCGGTTTCGGTGATGCCGACCCACGCGATCTCCGGATCGGTGTAGGCGACGCTCGGTACCACGCGCGCGACGAATTCGCTCTTTTCTCCGGCCGCGACCTCGGCAGCCACTTTGCCTTCGTGCGTCGCCTTGTGCGCGAGCATCGGCTGGCCGACGAGGTCGCCGATCGCGAAGATGTGCGGCACGTTCGTGCGCATCTGCTTGTCGACCGGAATGAAGCCGCGCTCGGTCACGCCGACGCCGGCCTTGTCGGCGCCGATCCTGCCGCCGTTGGGTGTGCGGCCGATCGCGACGAGCACGCGGTCGTAGAGCTGCGGCTCGGGTGCCTTCTCGCCCTCGAAGGTCGCCTTGAGACCGCCCTTCTCCGCTTCGATCTTCGCGACCTTCACCTTCAAATGGATGCCCGCGTAGCGCTTCGACAAGCGCTGCTGCAGCGGCCGCACGAGATCGGCGTCCGCGCCCGGCATCAGCTGGTCGAGCAGCTCGACCACGGTCACTTCGCTGCCGAGCGCGTCGTACACGCAGGCCATTTCCAGGCCGATGATGCCGCCGCCGACGACGAGCAGCTTCTTCGGGATGTCGGCGAGCAGCAGCGCGTCGGTCGAATCCATCATGCGCGGATCGCCCCACGGGAAACCGGGCAGCTTCACCGCTTGCGAGCCGGCCGCGATGATCGCCTTCTCGAAGCGCACGAGCTTCTTGCCGTCCTTCGTGTCGACTTCGATCTCGTGCGGCGAAACGAACATGCCGGTGCCCTGCACCGTCGTCACCTTGCGCTGCTTGGACATGCCGTCCAGGCCCTTGACCATCTGCGCGACGACCTTGTCCTTGTTGGCGCGCAGCTTGTCCAGATCGATCTTGGGCTCGCCGAACGTGATGCCGAAGTCGCCGGCATGCGCGGCTTCGTCGATGACGCGCGCAGCGTGCAGCAGCGCCTTCGACGGAATGCAGCCGACGTTGAGGCAGACGCCGCCGAGCGACGCGTAGCGCTCGATCAGCACCGTCTTCTGCCCGAGATCGGCGGCGCGGAACGCGGCCGTATAGCCGCCCGGACCGGAGCCGAGCACGACGACCTGGCATTCGATGTCGGCCTTGCGGCCGGAGTCGCTCGCCGCTTTCGTCGCGGTGCCGTCGCTTCCACCGCTTGCGGGGGACAAAACGGCAGGACTGCCGTTTTGCACGGCGCCAGCCGCCCCTGCGGCGAGCGCCATGGATGGCGCGAGTGCACCTCCCCGGAGGGCTGAAGGGGGGGCTTCTTCTTCAGACGCCTTCGAAGCCAGAGCGCCCCCTTCCGCCTGCGGTACCTTCCCCCGCTCCGCAGGGGAAGGAACATCGCTTTTCGCCGCCGCGGCTCCCGCGCCGGCAACCTCGATCACAGCGACCACGTCGCCTTCCGACGCGGTGTCGTTGAGCTTGACGCGCAGTTCCTTGACGACGCCGGCGGCGGTCGACGGCACCTCCATCGTCGCCTTGTCCGACTCCAGCGTGACCAGGCCCTGGTCCTTGGCGACCGTGTCGCCGACCTTGACCAGCACTTCGATGACCGGCACGTCGGTGTAGTTGCCGATGTCGGGGACTTTGACTTCGATGGTTGTGGCCATGATGGATATCGTCGATTGAGGAATGCGTTGCATCGATGCGCGCCGGGCCGGCTCGGCGCACGGGTGGATTTATTGCTTGGCTGCTTTCTCGGTCGCGCCGGTGCACGAAGCGGAGGCCTCGCTGATGCGCTGACCGTATTCGCTCGACAGCGCTTCGAGCTCCGGCTGCAGCGACTTCATCCGCGTCTGCGTGATCAACATCGACTTCTGCATCAGCTCCGGCATGCGCGCGAGCATCTTCTGGCCGAGCGGCGTGTGGTAGAAATCGATCATCTCCTGCAGCTCGGACGCCGTGAACACCTCGACATAGACGGCGGCCACATCGACCTTGAAATCCTCGGAGCCGAGCGTGCCGATGACCTTGTCGGAAAGCTTGCTCGAAAACTCCTCCACGATCGGCTTGGCCGCCTCGCAGGTGGCGCTCGATGCGAACTGGTTCTGGAACATGCCACGCATCTGGTCCTGCATGTTCTTCATCATCGCGTCCATGTGCGTGACGTCCATCAGCTCGAGCGCGAGCTTGATTCGCGGGTCGGGCTTGGCGGCTTGGGCGACGCTTGTGCATCCGATCAACAGCATGACGAAAAGCGGGCGAATCAACATGACATCCTCCATGGTCCCGTTGAAGAAAGAGCGTTCCAGTTCCTACAGCAGCACGCGCCGCATGTCCGCCATCACCTGACCGAGGTACGCCGTGAAGCGCGCCGCCGATGCGCCGTCGATGACGCGGTGGTCGTAGCTCAAGGACAGCGGCAGGATCAGGCGCGGCTGGAAGGCCTTGCCGTCCCAGACGGGTTTGATCGACGACTTCGACACGCCGAGGATCGCCACTTCCGGCGCGTTGACGATCGGCGTGAACGCGGTGCCGCCGATGCCGCCGAGGCTGGAGATCGAGAAGCAGCCGCCGGACATGTCGGCCGGCGTCAGCTTGCCGTCGCGCGCCTTCTTGGCCAGTTCACCGGTCTCGGTCGCGATCTCGATGACGCCCTTCTTGTCGGCATCGCGCAGCACCGGCACGACCAGGCCGTTCGGCGTGTCGGCGGCGAAGCCGACGTGGAAATATTTCTTGAGGACGAGGTTGTCGCCGCCGGCGTCGAGCGAGGCGTTGAAGTCCGGGTACTTCTTCAGCGCGGCGACGACGGCTTTGATCAGGAACGCGAGCATGGTCAGCTTGATGCCGGCCTTCTCGTTTTCCTTGTTCAAGGCGACGCGCAGTGCCTCCAGATCCGTGACGTCGGCATCGTCGTGCTGGGTGACGTGCGGAATCATCACCCAGTTGCGCGCGAGGTTGGCGCCGGAGATCTTCTTGATGCGCGACAGCGGCTTGGTTTCGATCTCGCCGAACTTGGCGAAGTCGATGTTCGGCCACGGCAGCAAGTTCAGACCCCCGCCACCGGTGCCGCCGGCAGCGGCTGCACGCGGCGCGGCGCCACCGGCCAGCGCGGACTTGACGAAATTCTGCACGTCCTGTTTCGAGATGCGGCCCTTGCGTTCGGTACCGCCGACCTTTTCCAGATCGACGCCGAGCTCGCGCGCGAAGATGCGCACCGCCGGGCTCGCGTACGGCACCTTGTCCGGCATCACCGTGCTCGCATCGAACGGCACCGGCGGCGTGCGCGGACCGGCCGCTTCAGGGTCGACACCGGGGCGGTTGTCGACGATGGCCGGGGCCGGCGCGGCGGCGGGTGCGGAAGCCGCTGGCTTGGCTTGTTCGTTTCCTGCGCCTGCCGGGGAAGCCGAGGGAGCCTTCACCTCAGGCGCAGAAGCGCCCCCTTCCGACTGCGACACCTTCCCCCGCTCGGCGGGGGAAGGAACATCGCTCTTCGCCGGGGCCGCGGCAGCGCCACCGGTCTCGATCAGCGCCACCACGGCGCCTTCGCCGATCTCGTCGCCGACCTTGACCTTGATCTCCTTGACCACGCCGTCGAACGGCGCCGGCACTTCCATCGTCGCCTTGTCCGACTCGAGCGTGATCAGTCCCTGGTCCTTGCTGACGGTATCGCCCGGCTTCACCAGCACCTCGATGACCGGCACCTTGTCGAAATCGCCGATGTCCGGCACCTTGGCTTCGGTGATCGTGCTCATGCTCGTCCTCAACAGATGAGGCGGCACCGAAAACGGCGCCGCGCGGAAAGGCGGCGAGGATAGCGCATGACGCCGATCCCGCCGAAGACGGGCGGCTCGCACGGCGGCGGCGCGGGCTGTGCGCGAAATGACTTGTGGCCTATGTCGAGCGCCGTTCCGGCTGATAGTGTGCTGGTTCAATAAAACACCAACTCACACTTCTCGCCGGGAGTTCACGCATGCTCGCGATCCGCGATCTTTCCAAGACGTACGCCAACGGCGTGCAGGCGCTGAAAGGCGTCTCGTTGCAGGTGCCGACCGGCATGTTCGGCCTGCTCGGTCCGAACGGTGCCGGCAAGTCGACGCTGATGCGGACCATTGCGACGCTGCAGGACCCCGACAGCGGCACGATCGCGCTCGACGGCCAGGACCTGCTCGCCGACAAGCCGGCGACGCGGCGGCTGCTCGGCTATCTGCCGCAGGAGTTCGGCGTCTATCCGAAGGTCAGTGCGGAGGCGATGCTCGATCACCTCGCCGTGCTGAAGGGCCTGGTCGCGCGCGGCGAGCGCAAGGCCGTCGTCGAAGGCCTGCTACGCCAGGTGAACTTGTGGGACGTGCGCAAGCGCAAGCTCGGCACGTTCTCCGGCGGCATGCGGCAGCGCTTCGGCATCGCGCAAGCGCTGCTCGGCAATCCGAAACTGATCATCGTCGACGAACCGACCGCCGGCCTCGATCCGGAGGAACGCAACCGCTTCCTCAACCTGCTCGCCGAGATCGGCGAGAAGATCGTGGTGATCCTGTCCACGCACATCGTCGAAGACGTCACCGACCTCTGCCCGCGCATGGCGATCATCGCGCAGGGCCAGGTGCTGCTGTCCGGCGAGCCGAACGAAACGATCCGAGGCCTCGCCGGCCGCGTCTGGCGCCGCGAAGTGGCCAAGACCGCGCTCGACGACTACCGCAGCCGCTTGACCGTGCTGTCGACCCGCCTGGTCGGCGGCCGCACGATCATCCATGCGCTCGCCGACGCGCGCCCGGAAGACGGCTTCGAAACGGTCGCGCCGGATCTGGAGGACGTCTACTTCGGCGAGCTGCGCCGGCACGCGGTGCGCGCGGCTTAAGCACGTGCACTTTCGGCGGGCCGTTCGAACGCTTCTCCTGCCCCGTTTTTCCCGACGCCCCACGCCGTCGTTCCCGTGAAAACGGGAACCCATTTTTGCTTTTTTGCTTCCGCTCCATTCGCGAACAAGAAAACAAATGGATTCCCGCCTTCGCGGGAATGACGGCACCGATAACTGATACATCCCCGAGGTCTGTCCATGTTCCTCGAAATCCTCCGCTTCGAGCTGCGCCAGCAACTCAAGAGCCCGCTGTTCTGGATGATCGCGCTCGCCTTCGGCGCGCTCGCGTTCGGCGCGGCCAGTTCCGACAACATCCAGATCGGCGGCGGCATCGGCAACGTGCATCGCAACGCGCCGTTCGTCGTCGTGCAGATGCTGACCCTGTTCACCCTGCTCGGCATGTTCCTGATCACGGTGTTCGTCGCCGGCGCCGCGCTGCGCGATTTCGACGCCGGCACCGCGGAACTGTTCTTCGCCACGCCGATGTCGCGCAGCGCCTACCTCGGCGGACGCTTCGGCGCCGGCTACATCGCCTCGATCGGCGTGCTCGTCGTCGTCGCGCTGGGGCTGTTCATCGGCGTGCTGATGCCGTGGGTCGATCCCGACCGGCTCGGACCCACGAGCCTGTCGGGCTACGCGTACGCCTTCGGCGTGTTCGTGCTGCCGGACCTGTTCTTCCTCGGCGCATTCCTGTTTCTTCTGGCGACGCTGACGCGCTCGATGCTGATGACCTACATCGGCGTGATCGCGTTCTTCGTGCTCTGCCAGATCGCCGAGGTCACCACCGGCAACCTCGACCACCGCACGCTCGGCGCGCTGATCGATCCGTTCGGCCTGGGTGCGCTGGATCTGGCGACGCGCTACTGGTCGGCCGAGGACCGCAACACGCGCGTGCCGGAGCTGACCGGCATCCTGCTGATCAATCGCGCAATCTGGATCGCGGTCGCGCTCGCGATGATCGCCGCGACGCTGGCCTGGTTCCGTCCCGATCGCGAAGGCCTGCGCCTGTGGCGACGGCGCCGCGCGGCGAAACCCGCCGCTGCCGTCGAGGCTGCGGGGTCGGTCGCCGCCCTGCCGCTCGCCGCTCCGCGCACCGATGCCGCCGCGCGCTTCGCGCAGTGGCGCAAGCTGGCGTGGTTCGACACGCGCGGCGTGCTCGGCGGAGTCGCCTTCGTCGTGATGCTCGCGTTCGGCCTGATGAACCTCGGCGCCAGCCTCGCCTTCTCCAACGAGATCTTCGGCACGAAGGTGTACCCGGTCACGCACCTGATGACCGAAGCGATGGACGGCAGCTACAATTTCCTGCTGATCATCGTCGTCGCGTTCTACGCGGGGGAACTGGTCTGGCGCGAGCGCAGCCATCGCATCAGCGACGTCACCGACGCGTTCCCGCTGCCGGACTGGATTCCGCTGCTGTCCAAGCTGACCGCGCTGCTCGCCGTCATCGTGCTGTTCCTCGTCGCCGGCGCGGTCGAGTGCGTCGTCTACCAGCTCATGCGCGGCTACACGCACATCGAGCCCGGCCTGTACCTGTCCGACATCGCGCTCAATACGCTCCGCTTCATGCTGCTGGCCGCGCTCGCGCTGTTCCTGCAGGTGGTGGCCAACAACAAGTTCCTCGGCTACCTGCTGATCGTGCTGTATTTCGTCAGCCGCATTGCGTTCAACCAGTTGCACTACGACCATCACCTGTACAACTACGGCAGCGCGCCGGCGGCGCCCTACTCCGACATGAACGGCTACGGGCACTTCCTGGCGGGCCACTTGTGGTTCCGCGCCTACTGGGCCTGTTGCGCGCTCGCACTGCTGGTCGTCGCCGCGCTGTACTGGGCGCGCGGAACGGCACAAGGATGGAAGGAGCGCGGGCGCATCGCGCGGCAGCGCCTGCGACCGACGGCGGGCGCGCTGCTGGCGGCCTCCGTGCTCGGCTTCGGCGCGCTCGGTGGATGGATCTACTACAACACGAACGTGCTCAACCGCTACGTGCCGGGCGACCTCGCCAAGCAGCAGAAGGCCGACTACGAGAAGCAGTACCGCCAGTACCGCGATCTCGCGCAACCGAAGATCACCGACGTGCGCGCCGACGTCGACATCTACCCGCACGAGCATCGCGTCGACGTGCGCGGCCACTACGTGCTGGCGAACAAGACGGCCGAACCGATCAGCGACCTGCACGTGCGCATTCCGGTCGAGATGAAACTGACGTCGGCCGAGTTCGCGCCACACGATGTCGTCAGCGACGACCGCGTCCACGGCTACACGATCTACCGGCTGAAGCAGCCGCTCGCTCCCGGCGCGCGCATGGACTTCGACTTCGTGTTGCAGTTCGCCAGCGTCGGCTTCCGCAACACGCCCGACGACACGCACGTCGTCGACAACGGCACCTTCATCAACAGCATGGCGTTCCCACATTTCGGCTACAGCGACAACGAGCAACTGGAGGACCGCAACGACCGTCGCAAGTACGGCCTGCCGCAGCTGCCGCGCATGCCGAAGATCGACGACGAGCCGGCGCGCCAGTTCAACCTGCTCGGCCGCGACGCGGACTGGGTCAATTTCGAGACGACCGTGTCGACCGTGCCGGACCAGATCGCCCTCGCGCCCGGCTATCTCGAAAAGGAATGGACCGAAGGCGGCCGGCGCTATTTCCACTACAAGATGGACAAGCCGATCCTCGACTTCTTCTCGTTCCAGTCGGCGCGCTATGCCGTCAAACGCGACCGCTGGAACGGCGTCGCGGTCGAGGTCTACTACGACCCGCAGCACGCGTTCAACGTCGACCGCATGGTCGACGCGACGAAGAAGTCGCTGGCGCACTTCAGCGAGGCGTACTCGCCGTTCCAGTTCCGCCAGATGCGCATCCTGGAGTTCCCCGGCTACGAGCGCTTCGCGCAGAGCTTCGCCAACACCGTGCCGTTCTCCGAGTCGATCGGCTTCATCGCCGACCTGCGCAATCCGGATGACATCGACTACGTCTTCTACGTGACAGCGCACGAAGTGGGGCACCAGTGGTGGGCGCACCAGGTGATCGGTGCGTTCGTGCAGGGCGTCACCATGCTCGACGAGACCTTCGCGCAGTATTCCGCACTGATGGTGCAGGAGAAGGAATACGGTGCGCAGCAGATGCACAAGTTCCTCAAGTACGAACTCGACCGCTACCTGTCCGGCCGCGGCGGCGAAGTCGTCGAGGAGATGCCGCTCGGCCTGGTCGAGAACCAGGACTACATCCACTACCGCAAGGGTTCGGTCGTGATGTATTCGCTGAAGGACTATCTCGGCGAGGAGGTCGTCGACCGCACGCTGGCCCGCTACGCGCGCGAGACGGCCTTCCAGCAGCCGCCGTACACGACTACGCGCGAATTCCTCGCGGACCTGCGCGCCGAGGCCGGCGAGAAGTGGTCGCCGCTGATCGAGGACCTGTTCGACAAGATCACCGTGTACGACAACCGCGTGACGGCGGTCACCTCGAAGAAGCGGGCCGACGGCAAGTACGACGTGACCCTTTCGCTGCACGCGCAGAAAGTGCACACCGACGGCGTCGGCAAGGAAACCCGCGCCGTGCTCGACCAGCCGATCGACATCGGCGTGTTCGCGCGCGCCGAGGACGGCAAGCAGGAGCACGAGAAGGTGCTGCTGCTGGAGAAGCGTCCGATAGCCGACGGCGACAGCACGCTCACCGTGACGGTCGACGGCGAGCCGTACGAGGCCGGCATCGATCCGTACAACAAGCTCATCGATCGCGTCTCCGACGACAATCGCATGCGCGTGAGCCAGCAATAGCTGCACGACCCACCGGTCCGTCTCCGTGCCCGCGGCGTCGCGGGCACGGATCGCACGCCGCTGCCCTGCGGACATCCGCACGCATCTGCAACACGAATGCAATGTTCGCGGGCGCCGTGCGCGTTCTGCACATTTGTCACGAAGTCATTCCCGGAACGTAACGAGTTCTTCGTGGCTGCGTCATCGGGCGTTCCTACGCTACGCGCCGTTGCCCAGCCACTCGCAGGTTGCGTAGCCCGGCCACATGCGTCGGCGTTTTGCGTTGGTGCGCATGTCGCGCATGCAGCCTGCGGCATTTCCACTACGCCCGGACCCGACCCCCATGACTTCGAAGAATCGTCGCGATTTCCTGCGCCTCGCCGCAGGTTCGATCGGTGCTGCCTCCGCTTTCAGCATGCTGCCGCCCGGCATCCGCAGAGCGCTCGCGCTGCCCGCCAACAACGTCACCGGCACCATCCAGGACATCGAGCACATCGTCATCCTGATGCAGGAAAACCGCTCGTTCGATCACTATTTCGGTACGCTGCGCGGCGTGCGCGGCTTCGGCGATCCGCGCCCGATCCAGCTGCCCGGCGGCGTGCCGGTGTGGCATCAGCCGAACGGCACCGGCTACGTGCTGCCGTTCCGCCCTGAAACCGACAACCTCGGCCTGGCGTTCGTGCAGGATCTCGCGCACGACTGGCAGAGCACGCATCTGGCGTGGAACAACGGCAACTACGACCAGTGGGTGCCGCAGAAGGGCGAGGCCACGATGGCCTACTTCACGCGCGAGGACATTCCGTTCCACTACGCGCTCGCCGACGCCTTCACGATCTGCGACGCCTACCACTGCTCGCTGCTCGGCCCGACCGATCCGAATCGCTACTACATGTGGACCGGCTGGGTCGGCAACGACGGCAACGGCGGCGGCCCGGTGATCGACAACGCCGAAGCAGGCTACGACTGGAGCACGTATCCCGAGCGCCTGCAGGCGGCCGGCATCACGTGGCGGATCTACCAGGACAGCGGCGTCGGCCTCGACGCGGCGGGTTTCTGGGGCTGGACCAGCGACGCCTACATCGGCAACTACGGCGACAACTCGCTGTTGTACTTCCACCAGTACCAGAACGCGCAGCCCGGCGATCCGCTGTTCCAGGGCGCGCGCATCGGCACCAACGTGGCCAACGGCGACGGCTTCTTCGACCAGTTGCAGGCCGACGTGACCGCCGGCACCCTGCCGCAGATCTCGTGGATCGCCGCGCCCGAAGCCTACAGCGAACACGGCAACTGGCCGGCCAACTACGGCGCGTGGTACGTCTCGCAGGTGCTCGACATCCTCACCTCGAACGCCGATCTGTGGAGCAAGACCGTCTTCATCATCACCTACGACGAGAACGACGGCTTCTTCGACCACGTGCCGCCGCCGTACGCGCCGGCGAACGCGAACATCGGCCTGTCGACGGTCGACATCGCGAACGAAATCTATGCCGGCGACGAGAACAACATGGCCGGTCCCTACGGCCTCGGCGTGCGCGTGCCGATGCTGATCGTGTCGCCGTGGACGAAGGGCGGCTTCGTCTGCTCGCAGACCTTCGATCACACCTCGATCATCCAGTTCATCGAGCAGCGCTTCGGCAGCCAGTACCCGGGCCTGACCGAAACCAACATCACCGCCTGGCGCCGCGCGATCTGCGGCGATCTGACCTCGGCGTTCAACTTCGCCACGCCCGATGCGACGCTGCCGGATCTGCCGTCGACCGCCGGCTACGTGCCGCCGGACAACGACCGCCACAACGACTACGACGCCGTGCCGCCGGTCGAGCAGACGCTGCCGAAGCAGGAACCAGGCCTGCGTTTCGCACGTGCGCTGCCGTACGCGTTCGACGTCAGCGGCCACATCGAAGCCGCGTCGGGCCGCTACTGGCTCGACTTCTCCAACACCGGCGCCGCCGGTGCCGCGTTCCAGATCTATGCGAGCAACCGTTCGGACGGCCCCTGGTCGTACACGCTCGGCAGCGGCACGACCACCACCGATCACTGGACCGGTAACGAGTACGCGCTGTCGGCGTACGGCCCGAACGGCTTCCTGCGCATGTTCAGCGGCGACCTCGCCGCGGCGATCGCCGACGGCGGCGCCAATCCGGAAGTGACGGCGAGCTACGACGCGGCGTCCGGCAATCTGGTCCTCACGCTGCAGAACACCGGCAGCGGCGACTGCGTGCTGAGCCTCGCCCCGAACTTCTACAGCAGCGCGGCGACGCAGACCATCGCCCTGGCCGCCGGGCAGACGCAGACGGTGAACTGGCCGATCGCAGGAAGCGGCAACTGGTACGACATCAGCCTGACGTCCGACAGCGATCCGCGTTATCTGCGCCGGCTCGCCGGCCACATCGAAGACGGCAACCCGAGCGTCAGCGACCCGGCGATCGGCGTCGACGGCGACCGCATCTTCGCTGACAGCTTCGAGTGATGCACGGTCCGGGGGCCGCGCAATGCGGCCTCCGGACTCCCTCGCTCAATGGGGCTGCGCGGGTACGATCTCGCGCAGGACCACCTCGTGCTGCGAAGTCGGCAGGCGCACGCCGGCCGCGTCGAAGCGCTCCTTGACCGCGCGCAGCGTATCGCCCTGCACGCGCGTGTAGTCAGCACTGTTGACCCATGGCTGCAGCGTGAGGCTGATGCGGGCGTCGGTCAGCTGCGTGACGATCACGTCGGGCTTCGGCTCGCCGAGCACGCGCGTGTCGGCGGCGAGCACTTCGCGCGCGATGGCGATCGCCTTGCCGATGTCGGCGTCGAGCGCGATGCCGACGACGAGATCGAGGCGGCGCGTGCCGCGCGCATTGACGTTGACGATGACGTCGCCGGCGACCTTCGCATTCGGCAGGATCACTTCGCGGTTGTCCGGCGTCAGCAGGATCGTGTGCATCAGGCTGACCGACTGCACGGTGCCGCCGACGCCCGCCACTTCGACGTACTGACCGACGCGGAACGGCCGGAACACCATCAGCAGCACGCCGGCGGCGAGGTTGGACAGCGAACCCTGCAGCGCCAGGCCGATCGCGAGACCAGCGGCGCCGAGCGCGGCGAGCAGCGAGGCGGTCGGCACGCCGACGCTCTGGAACGCACCGATGACGACCATCGTGATCAGCAGCACGAACACGAGGTTGCGCAGGAAGCTGCCGAGCAGCGGATCGGCCCCCGTTCGCAGCAGCACGCGCTGCGTCGTGCCGGCGAGCCGCCGCGACAGCCACCAGCCGACCAGCAGGATCAGGATCGCCACGAGCAGGCGCGCGCCCCAGGCGAGCGCTTGATCGGCCAGCGCATGCGTCTTCGGCGATGCGTAGAATTCGCCCAGCCATTCGCTCATGCCACCGCTCCGCTACGAAAAGCCCAAGGCTAACAAGCGGCGACGGCATCGTGCACGCCGGCGTCGCTTCAATCTCACAGGGAGTCCCGATGTACGTCCTCTACTATTCGCCCGGCACCGCCAGCATGGCCGTGCACCTGACCTTGCTCGAGCTCGGCGTACCGCACGAGCTGCGCAAGCTCGACATCGACGCCGGCGAACAGAAGCACGCGGACTATCTGCGCCTGAACCCGAACGGCATGGTGCCGACCCTGGTCGTCGACGGCACGCCGCACTACGAAAGCGCGGCGCTGCTGATGCTGCTGGCCGAACGGCATCCGGACGCCGCGCTGGCGCCCGCTGCGGGATCGCAGCAGCGCGCGAGCTATCTGCAGTGGATGATCCACTTGGCCAACACGCTGCATCCCGCTTTTCGCCAATGGTTCTACCCGCAGGACTTCGCCGCGCGCGAGCACGAGGAAGAAACCAAGGCATTCGCGCGGCGCCGCATCGAAGCGGTATGGGACCGTCTCGATGCGCACCTCGCCGCGCACGGGCCGTGCATCCTCGGACAGCAGCCCGGCGTCGTCGACTTCTACGCGACGATGCTGATGCGCTGGTCGCGCAACATGCCCAAGACCGCGACCGCGTGGCCTGCGCTCGCCGCGTTGGCCGCGTGCGTCAAGGCGCGGCCGAGCTGGCGACGGCTGTATGAGATCGAAGGGCTTTCGGAGTGGGCGTAGCAGCCGGCTTCTCGGCGCCCTAGTCGAGAGCGGCGGAAACATCGGCGACCAGCCGCACGAGACCCCGGATGTCGAAATTCGGCGGATCGACGGTAGCACCCAATCGGACGATCACCAGGCGCTTCGACGGCACGATCACGATGCGTTGACCGTCTTTGCCGGAGGCGAAATAAGCGCCGGGCGGCATGCCTTCGATGCGGTCATGGGTGTCGGCAGCGGTTCGCACGTTGGTCCAGAAGCCCGCGCCGTAGGGACTTTCGAGCGTCGGGCTGCCGGCATAGCCATCCCAGCCCTGCGGAAGGATGCGCCGATCCTTCGCGATGCCGCCGTCGAGATAGAGCTGCCCGAAACGGGCCCAGTCCCGCGCCGATGCATAGATGCGCGTCGAACCGATCAGCGTTTGCGCGCCGTCGAACTCCATCAGCACATGATGCATGCCGATCGGATCGAACAGCTCCGTGTGCGCGAACCGGATCAGCCCGGCCGCGCCGTCGCCGACCGTGTCGCGCACCACGCCGGCGACGATCAGCGTGTTGCCGCTGCTGTATTCCCAGGTCCGGCCGGGTTGCGCCCGCAGCCGCGCCTGCGCCGCGTAGGACGCCATGTCGCGCATGCGGAAAAGCATGATGGATACCGGATCGAAGCCGCTGTCGTCTTCGGTGAGCGCAAGCCCCGACGTCATCCTCATCAGGTGATCGAGCGTGATTCGATGGCGCGGATCGGCGGGATCTTTCCACTCCGGTACCGGCGCGGCGGCATGGATGTCGAGCCTGCCCTGCCCGACCAGGATGCCGACCAGCGCATGCACGATCGACTTGCTGACCGAATAGCCCAATTGCGGCGTATCGGGACCGAAGCCGTCTGCATACTGCTCGGCGATGAGGGTCCCGTCGTGCAGGACGACGATCGCATGGACGTTCCTGCGCGGACCCGTCGCCGGCTCGGCGAATGCGCGAGCGAGCGCTTCGCGGATTCTCGCATCGGCGGCAGCGACGACCGTTTCGGTTTCGGCAGGACCTGCCGCGTTGCGCGCAGCCTGCAACGTGTTCGCATCGGGCTCCTGTCCGGCCAGCGCGCAGCCATACGACGGGTAGTAGGTGGACACGCTCGAAAAAGCGCCGTGCCATGCGGTGCCGATGCGCCGATTCACTCGGTCGACCGAATAGCGAAGGCCCGGCAGCAGCAAGGCCAATCCCCGATCGGCGGCGACGTTCTCGGCGTACACGCGATCCGGCGCCAGACCCGAAACGAAGACCCCCGAACACAGCGCGTGCGAGACACTGGCGGTGGCGACGCGAAGCGCGTCGTCCGGACGCTTCCAGAGGCCTATTCCGGCCAGGACCGCGATCACGATCGCGACAGCGCGAAGCCACCGCATGCCGAACGACGTTCTTTTGCGGGACATGCCCTCTCACTCCAGCCCTGACCAAGACGCGAGGCAGGCGAACCCTCGGCACGAACCTTGCCGCACGACCATGAAGAACCCGAGCGTTCCGCGCGCCGCGCGCGCGGCGGGAGCTAGTCCGATCCCACCGAGCAAACGCGATTGCGCCCCGACTGCTTGGCGCGATAGAGCTGCAGGTCTGCCGCGCGCATCAGGTCGGACACGTTGGCCATGCCTTGCTGCCACGCGGCGACACCGATGCTGACGGTGACGCGCTGCGGACCGATCTGACTGTTGGCCATGTCGAGCGTGCCGATCGCCTCGCACAGGCGCGCGGCGAACTGCGCGGCTGCTTCGACGCCATGTTCGGGCAGCACCACGGCGAATTCCTCGCCGCCGATGCGCGCGATGATGAATTCCTCGCGTGCATTGCCCTGCAGCGCTGTGGCGACGCGCTTGAGCACCACGTCGCCGACCGGATGGCCGTAGCGGTCGTTGATCGACTTGAAGTGATCGAGGTCGATGATCAGCAGCGTCAGCGGGCGGCGATGGTTGGCGCTGCGCGCGAGCTCCTTCTCCAGCAGCTCGAGGAACTGGCGGCGGTTGTACAGGCCGGTCAGCGGATCGACCGTCGCGAGCTGGTAGATCTCTTCGTGATACCGCGCCTCGATCGAGCTGCGGTCCATGAACTTCAGCACGCAGCTGCCGATCGTGACGTGGTCGCCGTCGCGCAGCTCGGCCTCGATGATCGGCTGGTCGTTGACCAGCGTCTTGTTGGTCGAGTCCAGGTCCTTGACGCGATAGCCGGCCGGACCGCGCCAGATGCGCGCGTGCTGGCGCGAGACGCTGCGCTCCATGATCTGGAAATCGCACTCCGGCGCGCGACCGATGATCAGCGGCTGCTCGCCGATGTCGATGCGCTGGCCCAGACGCACTCCCTGCAGGACGACGAGGCAGGCGGACGAGGTCGGCTGGCTGCGCGCGACGTAGTCGTGCGGCCGGATCGTACGGCGTTGGGTAGTCGTGGAATCGCGATCGGCCATGCGGCGTGGAACTCTTCGGCGGCGCCTTCGGCAGTTTACGCGAGAACGCGCCGGCCGCCGCGAGGGTTCCGCGCTTGTGTACATTCCGCCTCGGGCACGTTGTAATAATCGTGCAGGCCCGCACGGCACCGCCAACGGGCGCCCGACGTCACCGCCATGACCGCCCCCATCTCTCCGGATGAGCCGACCGAATTCCAAGGCCCACGCGCTGCGGCCGCGAGCGGCGTCGCGCTGGCCGAGGGAAGTGAACTCGGCCCGTACCTGATCCGCCGCGTACTCGGCGAAGGCGGCATGGGCCGGGTCTACCTGGCCGAGCAGCTGCGGCCGGTGCGCCGCGAGGTGGCGTTGAAGCTGATCCGCGAGCAGGTGGCCAGCCCCCTCGCACGCGCCTACTTCGAGGTCGAGCGCCAGGCCCTGGCGCAGATGCAGCACCCGGCGATCGCGCAGGTGTTCGACGCCGGGACGACTGCGCAAGGGCATCCCTACCTCGCGATGGAAGTCGTCGGCGGCGTGCCGATCACGCAGTTCTGCCGCAACGAGAACCTCAGCCGCGACGAGCGCCTGGCATTGTTCGAGCGCGTCTGCCACGGCGTCCAGCATGCGCATCAGAAGGGCATCATCCACCGCGACCTGAAGCCGGCCAACGTGCTGGTGCAGCGTGTCGACGGCGTGCCGGCGCCGAAGATCATCGATTTCGGCATCGCGATCGGCGGCAGCACCGCCCAAGCCGAACCGCACGGCGCCGCAGTCCCCGCCGATCCGGCCGGCACCGGCGTCTACATGAGCCCGGAGCAGTCCACGCGCTTGCAGCGCGACCTGGATACGCGCAGCGACGTCTACTCGCTCGGCGTGATGCTGTTCGAAATATTGACCGACACCGATGCCGGCGTGCTCACCTCGGCCCCTCATCATTCCACGCGCGCGCCGCAGCAGACCTTGCTCGCCGCAATCGACAGCGATGCCGATGCGCGCGCGCAGACACCCGCTTCCGCGACCCTGGTCGAAGCGGCGCACAAGCTGCCCGGCGAACTGCGCATGGCCTTGCGCAAGGCGCTCGCGCACGAGCGCGAGCAGCGCTACGACTCGGCCGCGGCGCTGGCCGACGACCTGCAGCGGTTTCGCGAACGGCGTCCGCTGCGCGCGATGCCGCAGACGCGTCTGTACCTGGCGCGCAGTTTCGTCGCGCGGCATCGACTCGGCATCGCGACATCCGCACTGGTCGCCGCCGCGCTGGTCGCCGGCATCGCGCTCGCGCTGCACGGCCTCACCGAAGCGCAGCGCTCGGCCGAGGCCGCGCGCATCGAGGCCGCCAAGGCCGAGCGCGTCGCCGATTTCGTGCAGAGCATGCTCGCCGGCATCGACCCGGATCGCGCGCGCAGCATGGACCGCAGCCTGATGCGCATGGTCCTCGACGCCGCCGCCGAACGCTCGGGCCGCGAGCTGGCGACGCAGCCGGCCGTGCGCGCCTCGATCGAACGCACGATTGCCAACAGCTACGCCTCGCTCGGCGAACTCGCGCTCGCCGGCAGCCACTACGAGGCCGCGCTCGCATCGCTCGACGCCACCGGAGCGCCGGCCGGACAACGCGCCCGGCTCGCCATGCGCATCGCCGAGAACATCGACAACCAGGGCCGCGCGCAGGAAGCGCTCGTGGCCGGGCGCAAGGCGTTCGAACTCGTGGCGAGCGCGCCCGCGAACGATCGCGATCGCCTCTTCGTCGAAAGCCATCTGGCCGGACTCGAGTGCGACGCCGGCAAGCTCGACGACAGCCGCACGCGCTACCTGCGCGTGCTCGAACAGCAGCGCCAGGCCTTCGGCAGCGACGACGTGGATACGCTCGACAGCATGCTCGGGCTCGCGACCACCGACTCGAACATGGCGCACTACGACGAAGCGCGCCCCCTGTACGAGGCGCTGATCGCGTCGTCGCGCAAGCGCTACGGCAACGAACACTCCAAGACGCTCGGCGCGATCAACGGGCTCGCCGTGCTCGACCTCGAGCAGGGACGCTATGCGAATGCGGAGAAGCTGCTCGCTCCGCTGCTGCCGATCCACGAGCGCGTGTTCGGTCCCGAGCATCCGAGCACGCTCGATGTCGTCAACAACCTCGGCGGCGCGATTCGCCAGCAGGGGCGCAACGAAGAAGCGCGCCCGTACTACGAGCGCGCGTACGCCGGCACGCTGAAGCTGTACGGGCCCAAGAGCGTGCGCACCATCGTGGCCGAATCCAATCTCAGCCTGCTGCTGCGCGACGCAGGCGAACTGGCCGCCGCCGAGCGTCATGCTCGCGCCTCCGTCGACCAGGCCGAAGCCAGCATGGGCGACGATCCGTTCCGCGCGATCATGCACAAGGAACTGGCGACGGTGCTGATCCGGCAGCAGCACTACGCCGAGGCCGAACGCGAACTCGACCGCGCCTGGTCCATCTTCGCGCAATCGAAGGACTACGCGCCGACGCATCCGCGCGTACTCGACGTCGTCGACACCTATGTCGAGTTGTACACGGCGTGGCAGAAGCCCGAACGCGCGGCGCTGTGGAAGGCGAAGAAGTCCGATGCCGGGACGGGAGCGACGGCCGGCTGATTCCTTTTTCGCGGCGGCCCCGGCGCTGCCGTGTTTCTGCGCACCCCCTGGACGTCGGAGGCACCAGCGTCCAGCCCTCTCCTCCGCAGGACGGTTGACGCCCCGCGGAATCCGAGCGCATAACTCGCCGGCCGGACGACCGCCGTTTTCTCTTGCTTGGGGATGCGCATGAAGATTCGTTGGTTTGGTGCTTGGCTGCTGACTGCAGCATGGATCGGCAATGCCGTGGCGGCCGACGCGGTCGTTCCGACCGCATTCGGCGCGCACGTGATGCCGCTGTCGAAGGTGGAATCGACGTCGCTGCCCTTGCTCGATCGCGCCGCGATCGCACGCGAGGACGCCGCAGACGAAAGCCGCGGCACAGCGCCGCGCTTCGCGATCCCGCGCAAGCTCGGCATCACGCCGCAGGCGCACGGCGCCTGGGAGAACGTCGACGCCCAGACGCGGCTGTGGCGCTACCGCATCACGTCGCACGATGCGCAATCGCTGAACATCGGTTTCACGCGATTCTGGTTGCCGCGCAGCGCTCGCGTGCTGATCTATTCGCCCGACGGCAGCAAGCTGCGCGGCCCGATCACGGCCGCCGACAACGCGCCCTACAAGCAGTATTGGACGGCGACGGTCAGCTCGCCCGAGGTCGTCGTCGAGCTGACCGTCGCGGCTGCCGAGGCCGACCAGGTCGAACTGGAGATCGGACAAGTCGGACAGGGCTATCGCGGTTTCGGCACGAATGCCGTGGACGATGCCTCCGGCGCCTGCAACATGGACGTGAAGTGCCTGCTGCCGGCCGACCCCTGGCAGGACAACGTGCGCGCGGTAGCGGCTTATACGCGCATGGGCACGCGCTTCTGCTCGGGCTCGCTGGTCAACAACACGGCCGGCGACACCAAGCTGTATTTCATGACGGCGCATCATTGCGAAATGGGCGATGCCTCGTCGGCCGCGAGCATCGTCACCTACTGGAACTACGAGAACTCGACCTGCCGCGTTCCCGGCAGCGCCGCCAGCGGACAGGACGGCGACGGCTCGATCAGCCAGACGATCAGCGGTTCGGTCGTGCGCGCCGACTACGCGGCGTCGGACTTCACCCTGCTCGAACTCAACGGCACGCCGCCGCCGGCGTTCGACCTGTTCTGGGCCGGCTGGGACCACACCGCCTACGTTTCGCCGGGCGGCCCCGGCAACGGCGATTTCGCCTGCGCGCCGGACAGCCTGTGCGCTGCGATCCATCATCCGAACGTCGCCGACAAGCGCATCACATTCTCTGCCGACAACACGACGACGACCAGCTACAACACCCCGGCCGTGCCCGGCAACGGAACGCACGTGCACGCGCTGTGGGACCCGAACCCGGTCTTCCCGCCCGATCCGACGGTTTCGATCCCGCCACAGGTGACCGAACCGGGATCGTCCGGCTCGCCGCTCTACAACGCGCAACGCCGCTACATCGGCCAGCTGCACGGCGGCCCGTCCGCGTGCGGCGCCACCGGAGGCAATCTTTCCGACTACTACGGCCGCGTCGCGGTGTCGTGGGAAGGCGGCGGCACGGCCGCGACGCGCCTGAAGGACTGGCTCGATCCGACCAGCTCGGGCGCGATGTTCATCGACGGACGCAACGCCTGCACGGCGCCGCCGGTGCCCGGCAACATCGTGGCGACGGCGAGCGGCGCCAATCGCGTCGACGTCAGCTGGGACGCCGCGGCCGGCGCGGACAGCTACAAGGTCTACCGCGGCGACGGCAGTTGTCCCGGCACGAACTGGCAATTGATCGCCGACAACGTGACGGCGACCACGTACACCGACACGAACGTTTCCGGCAGCGCTACCTACGCCTATGCTGTCACCTCGTTCAGCAGCAGCCAGACCTGCGAATCGGCACACAGCGAATGCATGGCCGCGACGGCGACCGGCGTCTGTACGCTGGCACCGACGTTCGCCGGCCTCGCTTCGGCCGGCAGCAGCGCGAACGCGACCTGCGGCATCGATCTGGCCTGGAACGCCGGCAGCAACAACTGCGGCGGCGGCGCGCTGAAATACAGCCTGTTCCGTTCGACCACCGCAGGCTTCACGCCGGACGCGGGCAACCGCATCGCCGACTGCCAGAGCGGCACCAGCTACCACGACGATGCCGTCGTCGGCGGCACGCAGTACTACTACGTCGCGCGTGCCGAAGACGACACCGGCAACGGCAGCGGCACCTGCAACAGCGGCAACGTCGACACCAATACGGTGCAGCAAAGCGCGATCCCGGCGGGACCGCCGGCCGTTTCGTTCGGCGACGGCATGGAAAACGGCGCAGCGCTGTGGACCGCCGCAGGCAGCGGCGACGGCGCCGACTTCGCGCTGGAGACGAGTCAGAGCCATTCGCCGACGCACGCATGGTTCGCACCGGATCCGTCCGACGTCGGCGATCATACGCTGGCGACGAGCGCCGCCATCGCCGTCGGCCCCGGCGCGACGCTGACGTTCTGGCACGCCTACGACACCGAATCGACCTACGACGGCGTCGTGGTGGAGTACTCGCTGGACGGCACGGCGTGGAGCGACATCCTCGCCGCGAACGGGGCGATCCCGGCGAATGCGAACCGCTTCACGGCGGGAGGCTACATCGGACCGATCAGCAGCTGCTGCAGCAATCCGCTCGCCAATCGTCAGGCCTGGTCGGGCGACAGCGGCGGGTTCGTGCAGGCCGCTGTAGACCTCACCGATTTCGCCGGCCGGAGCGTCTACTTCCGCTGGCGTATCGCCTCCGATACGTCGAACGACGGTCCCGGCTACTGGCTCGACGACGTGCAGATCGCGGCCGGGACGAGCTGTTCGGCGGGCGTCGCCGATCGGATCTTCAAGGACGGTTTCGACGGCCCCTGATACCGGCCCCCGCAGACGAGCCCCGACGCACACGCGTCGGGGCTTGCGCGTTCAATCCTTGATCTGCGCCAGTTCGAGACGGCGGCCGTCGGCGAGGCGTACATCCAGCGACGAGGCGACGCTGGCCAGCGTATGCAGGCGCGGGCACAAGCCGTCGGCGCGGCGCTCGAGGTCCTTGCTGCGCCGCTCGACCACGCGTTCGATGTTCTTCTCGATGCCGTTCGCACGCGCCTCGAGTTCGGCCGCGGCCTTCTCGTCGCCGCTCAGTGCGACGGTGATCGCCTGTCCGGCGACGTTGCCGACGATTTCGCTGACCAGCGTGCCGGCGATGCTCTCGACGAGACGGTCGATGTCGCCGTCCTTCCAGTCGCTGAAGCTGTTGCTCTCGGCGATACGCTGGTCGAGATCGTGCGCGACGCGCGCGAGACGCTGCGCGCTCGCGCGCGCGGCTTCCGGGTCGCGGGCGAACGCCGCGGAGACTTCGGTGACCGCGTCGATGGCGATCGCGATCGCCTCGTGCGCGATCGCCTTGACCTCGGGCAGCGTGTCGCGCACGCCGTGCTCGATGTCGAGCAGGCGCTGGCGATCGGCGGCGCTGACGGTCAACGCCTGGCCGTCCACGCGCAGGCTGCCGTTCGAGATCACGACGTCGGCCGGCGTGCCGCTCTTGCGCTTGAATTCCAGGTTGTCCGGATTGACCGACAGCGAATAGTCGCTGTGCAGGCCGCAGTCGGCGGCATGGATGTCGATTTCGGCATGCGCGTTCGCAGCGCCCAGCAGGCCGAACGCGGCCGCCAGCATCACACGGTTCATGGCAATCCTCCTCTCCAATGCCCGGCTTCGATGCAGAGGATCGCCCGCGGGTTTAAATCGCGCACGTGCCGTGCGTTGGGTGACGCACGGCAGGGGTCCACGGTGCCGCGCCGCAACCCGCCTCAGTCGCCGGCGCGGGCGTTGCGCTTCTTGCGCGCGATGCGGCCGCTCTGACGGTCCTCGCTGCGCTGGATACGCGCCTGGCCGGCGGCGCCGACGCGTCCGTCCGCGCCGGCGGCGGCTTCCTTGCGGTCGACATGCGCCTGGCCGCGCTCCAGCGAGGCGGTCTCGTGCCCGGTCAATGCGCCGGAACGCACACCCTGGTTGATGCGCGCCTGCTGGTCGGCGTTGCGCTGCACGTCGGCCTGCATGCGCTGCGACGAAGCCGAGGCCGGGTTGCCGCCGACCGCATTGTGCTTGGCGCGGTCGATGTCGGCGCTGGCATGGTTCTGTTCGCGCTGGATCTGCGCCGCCTCGGCCGGCGACAGGCTGCCGTCGCGCAGGTCGCGCGCTTCGGTCCGGTCGATGCGCTGCTGCTGGCGTTCGAGCCCGGCCGCTTCGCGCGTCGACAGCTGGCCCGATTGCAGGCCCTGTTCGATGCGCTCTTGCTGCGCGGTGTCACGCGCGGTTTCGGTGGCGGCGGTCTGCGCGAAGACGGTCGAACACAGTGCGACCGACAGGCCGCACGCGACAAGCGTACGTTTCATCATTGCGATCTCCATGCGGGGCCGGCGGCAGAAACGCCGCCGGCTCATGCAGGCAGAACGCAGGCCGGGCCGATGCGTTGACCTCGCCGCGGGGCCGACGGCCTCAGCGTCGGTCGGACGTCTCGAACAGCGCGCGATAGACGACGCCGCCGAGCGCACCGCCGATGATCGGCGCGACCCAGAAAAGCCACAGCTGCGATACCGCAAGGCCGCCGGCGAAGAAGGCGACGCCGGTCGAGCGCGCCGGATTCACCGAGGTATTGGTGACCGGGATGCTGATCAGATGGATCAAGGTCAGCGCGAAGCCGATCGCGATCGGCGCGAAGCCGACCGGGGCGTTGCCATGCGTGGAGCCCATGATGATCATCACGAAGAAGAACGTCATCACGATCTCGCAGACCAGGGCAGCCTGGAGCGAATAGCCGCCCGGCGAATGTTCGCCGTAGCCGTTCGAGGCGAAGCCGCCGGCTGCATCGAAACCGGCCTTGCCGCTGGCGATCAGGTACAGCACCGCGCCGGCGGCGAGAGCGCCGACGACCTGCGCGACGATGTAGGGCACCAGGTCCTTCGCCGGGAAACGTCCGCCGGCGACCAGGCCGACCGAAACGGCCGGATTGAAGTGCCCGCCCGAAATGTGTCCTACCGCATAGGCCATCGTCAGCACGGTGAGGCCGAATGCCAGCGCGACACCGGCGAAGCCGATGCCGAGCGTAGGAACCGCGGCCGCGAGCACCGCGCTGCCGCAACCGCCGATGACCAGCCAGAACGTACCGAAGAATTCCGCACCCAAACGTTTGCCGAGCGACATTGCGGTCTCCTGTTTTGAGGAATGGGATCGCCCGGCTGTGTCGTCCGCACCGCATCGACACGAGGGGCGAGGCATCCTACCTCGCGCCGCGACGCCGTGCGCGGCAGTGCCGCGAAGGTTTGCAATGCGCTACGAACGCGCTCTGCAGCACCGGGCTCGACAACAACGGGGCCGATGCGAACGGGTGCGATGCACACCGATTCGGCGCGAGCCGGCCGGGCACGAATCCGGCAATGCCCCGCTACGGATTCTTCGGCGGCGCCGTCGGCGGCAGCAGCGCTCGCGCGGTCGGATTGTCCGGATTCTCCTTCAGCCACTGCATCGACGCATGCACGCGCTGCCAGCCGCTCGGATGGTCGTAGAAGAGGATTTCCTCCAGCGGGCCGGGCTTGATCTTGCGGTAGGTCGACAACCGCATCGCCGCCATCGCGAAGCCGTTCGGTTCTCGCGCCGCGTTGAGTCCGAACGCATCGGCTTCGGCCTCCATCTGGCGCACGATCGAGTTGGTCAGCGGCGTGGCGAACAGGAAGAACACCGAGAGGATCGCGACGGCGAGCGGCAGCGCGGCCGGATCGGTGCGGTCGCGCAAACCCAACCGCCCGCCCCAGCGTGCGAGCAGCGCATCGAACACGCGGTGGACGATCCAGAATCCGAACGCCAGCACCAGGGTCAAGTAGACCGTGCCGCGCAGGCCGTGATTGAGCACGTAATGGCCCATCTCGTGCCCCATCACCGCCTTGATCTCGGGCAGCGAGGTCTTTTCCAGCAGATTGTCGTTGAGCGCGATGCGCGTCGTGCCGAGGAAACCGGCCACGTTCGCGCTGATGCGCGTGGTCTGCCGCGAGGCGTCGAACTCGACCACGTTGTCGGACGGAATCTGGTTCGCGCGCGCGATCGACAGGATCGCCTCGCGCGCATCGCCGGCGCGCAGCGGCTTGTAGTCGTTGAACAGCGGATCGACGAACACCGGCGCCAGCATCATCATGAACAGGATCAGCACGAAAGCGCCGCCGCTGGCCCAGATCCACCAGCGCGCGCCGGCGCGGCGGACGGCCGCATACAGCAGCGCGACGATCGGAGGCAGCACGATCGCGCCGACCAGCAAGCCCTTCAGCTGATCGCCGAACCAGCCGCCGAAGTCCTGCGTCGCCAGACCGTACTGGTGTTCGCGGACGAAGCCTTGGTAGATCGACAACGGCAGGCCGAGCACGAAGCCGGCGAGCAGCCAGAACAAGGCATAGAGCATCGTCTGCAGCCAACGGCGGCGCGTGATGCGCTCGGCGAGATCGCGCAGGCGTACCGAGATGCCGCCGCGCAGCAGGATCGCCGCGACGCCGAGGCCATACAGCAGTCCCCACAGCAGCAGCCAGTAGCCGCCCTCGAAATAGGCATCCGACGAGGCGCGCTGCTCCGGCGACAGCAGGTTCACGTACGCATCGGTGGCGCGCTCGACATCGAAGGCCGGTCCGGGGCGCGCGGCGTCGGGAATCTGCAGCCCAGGAGGAAGATCACGCGCACTCGGCGCATTCGCTTGCGCCAACGCCACGCCGAAGAACGCGAAAAGCACCACCAGACAGAGACGCCAGCCGTGTTTCATCGAACCTCTCCCGATCGATCGAACGGCCGAGGCTCGGCGATTGCGCAGCGCGCGTCAATGGCGCAAACGCAACGGGCCGCGGCATGGCAGCCGCGGCCCGTTGCGCAAAGCCCGAAGCGGGAAGGCTACTTCTTCTCTTTGCCCGCCTTGCTGATCGTGAAGCCGCCGATGCTGACGCCGAGTTCGACGCCCTCGCCCGCGCCCGCGAGCGCCAGCGACACCGTCCCCTTGGTCAGCACCTGCGCGGTGCCCGACTTGACCGCCCCGGCGCTGGCGTCGCCCTGCGCGTAGGTGCCGAGCACGTCGGCGATCTTGTGCACGTCGGTGAACTTGCCGGTTCCGTTGTCGATATGCGACTTGCCGGCGGTCAGGCCGCCGCCCTTCGATTCGATCTTCACACGCATCGACTGGCCGTTCTCGCACGTGACGACACCGTGGCCCTCGGCATGCTTGTAGATCAGGGACCAGCCGGTCAGCGAGAACCGCAGCTTGCAGTCCAGGTTCGCTTCTTCGGCGCTCGCACGCTGCGGCACGGCCATGGCGAGACCGAGAGCAAGCGCGGCGCCCAATACCGGAATCGTGTGCTGCTTCATCGTCGACACTCCCCTACGTGGTGGTGGGAGCGCAGTATCGACGGCGTTAGCTGAACGGATGAAGACTTGTAGTCTGCCCGTCGTTCGCGCCGCCATCTGGGCCGATCCGCTGCGATCGTGCGGCTTTCGTGGCCTACGAAGGCCTCGGCGCCCACTTCAGGAGCTCGCCCCAGCGCTCGAACTTGAGCGCTCGCGGAATCGAGGCGTTCGCCGGACTCGTCGACGGCAGCGCCAGCACGGCCAGTCCCGCGCTGCGTACGGCCGGAATCGCCGCTGCGATGCGCCGCGCGAAGACCTGCTGCGCCTTGCCGCCGTTCAATGCGATCGCGCCGATCGAGGGATGCTCGGCGAGCAGGCGAGGGATATCGTTGGGCACTTCGCTCGCCGGCACGATGCTGCTGTCGAGACTGCCGGAGCGCTCGCAATATTCGAGCACGTCCCAGAGGCCGACGCCGGATGCGTTCAGCCGCGCGATGCGCTCCGGATACGGCAGATCGAACCCGGCGCCATACAGCTCGCCCATGAACGGCCAGAACAGGTTGTGCGCATGCGCGTAGGACTGGCGCAGTTCGAGCGATCGCACGCTCGGCACGCTGCCGAGCACCAGCACGCGGCAACCGGCAGCGATTTGCGGCGGAAAGCTGGCGACTCGTGCCGCCGCGATGGTGGCAGCCGCTCGGCGCGTTCCGGGCGACGCGTTGCGGACACTCATCCGCAACACGCCGGTGCGTATCCTGCACGTACGGGCAAAGGAACCTTGTGAAACAAACAGCTCATGCCGAAGGCGGCGCGCCGACGATCTCCCGCCGGCTCTCTCCGCTCAGCCCTTCGCCTTCTTCAGTTCGGCGAGGTCGGCCAGCACCTGCTTGGAATTTTCCTTCGGATCGACGTCCTTGTACTGCTTGGCGATACGGCCCTCCGGATCGATCAGGAACGTCTCGCGGCGCGCATAGCTCATGCTGCCGTGAGTCGCCAGCACGCCGTAGTTCTTCGCGACGCTCGAATCGGCGTCGGACAGCAGGCGGAACGGCACGTGGTACTTCTCGGCGAATTCGGCATGCGACTTGACGTCGTCCAGGCTCACGCCGAACACGTCCGCGCCGGCCTTGCGCAGTGCGATGATATCGTCGCGGAACGTGCAGACCTCGGTCGTGCAGCCCGGCGTGAAATCCTTCGGGTAGAAGTACAGAACGGTCCATTTGCCGCGCTCGCCGGACAGCGTGTGCCAGTCGCCCTTCTGGTCCTGCAGGCGGAAATCGGGCGCGGCTTGTCCGACCGTGGGTGCCGCGGCGGCGTCCTTGTCGGCGGCGAAGGCCGGCAGCGCGAACGCGAGCAGGAACAGTGCGAGGAACGGAATGATGCGTTTCATCGGGAAATCTCCAGGGAATTCGGATCGACGGCGGAGGCGGCCTTGAGTCGGCGCGCAGTCTACCGCGCGCCGCGGCACAGACCGGCGTGGCGCGCGGAATCTTTCACGCATTCGTGCATCGGGGTACGGCGGTGATTCTCAAGCGGCTCTATCACGCCCACGGCAGCGACGGCCAGGTCTACGAAGTGCACGTCTACGTGGAACCTGCCAGCCACGAGAACGCGCACATCGAACGATTGGCGAAAGTGGTGCTCGCCGACGGCGGCGAATTGCGCGTCCTGTCGAAGGGGCACTACGAAATCGTCGCGACCGGCGTCCGCCTGGAAGCGAGCGACCCGAGCGCCGTGTAGCCGTCCAAGCGGGCCGGTATTCGCCGGCCGGCGCAGCAACGCCTCCGCCCGCCGACGCGTGCGCTCGACTACTTCTTCTTGACCGGCGGGAACTTCGTCGCGTCGAAGCCGCCGACCTCGAAGACCAAGGTGCGCGCGCCCTTGCCCTTCTCGGTGACGTCGATGCTGACGGTCTGCGCGGCGTCGAGCCGCTCGATGAACGCCTTGTCGTCGGAAATGAAGATGGCCGGCTCGCCGGTCTCCGGCAGATAGGCCTTCATGCGTTTGGGCGGCTGGTCGTCGAACCGCATGTTCAAGCTGCAGCCGCCGCCGCACTCGAAGCCCTTGCCGTTGCCGAACAGGTAGGCGCTCTGGCCCCAGGTGGAGTGGCGGCGCAGGACCAGACGGACGCGGTCGGCCACGACGGCGTCCTTGCTGTACATCGACGCGGTGTTCTGGTCGCCGCCCGATTCCTTGCTGGACTGGTACGACCACAACCGTTCGAGGCGCCGCTGCGTGGTGATCGCGTCCGCCTTCGCGCTGGCGTCGGCCAACGTGATCTGCACTTCCTTGGCGGCGGCGCTCTGCGGGTACTTGGCGACGATTTCCTTGCCGATTGGCGCAGCCAGCTCGTAGGACTTCTCCAGCTGCAGCTTGCGGTACAGCTCGAGCTCCTTCTGTCCCTGCGCGTCGATCGCCGGGACTGCCGGCGCGGCCTGCGGCGGCGGCGCCTCGGATTTCGAGCAGGCACCGAGCACGAGCGTCGCACTCGCCAGTATCAGGATCGCAACTCGCATGATCGTTCCTTGCTCATATCGTCGTCATCGTAAACGGCGAAGCGTTACATATCCGCAAAGTCACCGCCATGCGAGCGGCTTTGTGCGGCACGTCACGATCGCCGGCACGGATCGCGTCCGATATTGCGCTCGTAGGTCGACACCTGATCGTCGCGCTCGTGCCCGCTGCGTGCGGTGGACGCGGCGAGGCGCCGGCACGCTTCCGAACGCGGCAGCGGCATGCCGGAAACGGGCACCGACTCGGCCTGCTCCGCTCGCCTTCCTCGACCGCCCTGCGCGCCTGCCCGGATGCGGATCGACTTCGGACACGGCGAATGTCGATAGAACACTTCGCCGTTGCCGGCCCGGCATTCGTAGGAGACCGCTGCGCGCGAGGCCGCCGGACGAGAGCGGCCGGCTGCGCGACGGGCACGTTCCGGCGCATGCTCGCGAGGCGAATGGCCATACACAGGCGACGGTGCCGGCGGGGGCGCGGCGGCCAGTTCGACGCGCTCCTCCTCCTGCGTCTTCGCACAGGCGGAGTCCTGATACGCCACATGCCCTTCGGCATCGCGGCAGCGATGGATCGGCGCGGCCTGCGCGCCCGCCGCGCCACTCCAGACGGCGCCCGCCAACACCACCACCGCCGCACCGAGCCACCGCGCGCTGATCCTTGCCATCTGCGTTCTCCCTTCGACCGGCTGTCATCCTCGCCGGGAACCCGCGCGACGACGAGCGGCGATTCGCACGCGTCGACGTAGGAAATCGCCGGTAATCAGGGAGAAGAACGGGAAAGAAATTCGGCGCGGACATCGGCCGCGAGCAAACGCTTGATGATCCAGCCGAACACGCCGCAGAACGCCAGCGCCATGACGGCCGAGAAAATGCGGATGACGATGGTCATCGTGCGAACGCCCGCGGCGACACCTTCGGGCGCCTTCGCGAGCGGGATGTCGAACGAAGGCATCATGACCGACTGCAGGACCAGCCCGAGCAATTGGTATGCGATCGCCACCCCCATCAGCGCGACGAACAGCCAGCGCGCCCATTCCTGCCTGCGCAGCAGGCCGATCGACGCCGTCAGGCTGACCAGCGAAAGAATGAGGAAGCCTGCGAAGACCCATTGCATATGGTCGAAGATGAAAGTGAACACCGCTCCCATCTCGGACGGCGGAGGCGGCACGCATTCGCCGAACCCGCGCTCGAACACGAGGTGGAACATGATGTTCTGCAGCACGGCGATGAGCGCCGTGAAACCCGACAGCACGATGAAGATCCAGGCGAGCACCGTCACGAACTGCGAACGCGGCACCTGGCCGGGCAACGTATCCATTGCACCCCCTTTCGGAAACGGCGTCTGCCGATGATGGCACAGCGTCGTACCGCCAAAACGGCTCGTTCGCTGCGCGGCGCGGTACGATCGAATGCCCGATGACCCTCGACGACGCTCCCCGCAAGATCGTGCATATCGACATGGATGCGTTCTATGCATCGGTCGAACAGCGCGACGATCCTGCCCTGCGCGGCCGGCCCGTCGTCGTCGCCTGGCGCGGCGCGCGTTCGGTCGTCTGCGCGGCGAGCTACGAGGCGCGCCGGTTCGGCGTGCGTTCGGCGATGCCTGCGGCGCGCGCGGAGCGGCTCTGCCCCGACGCGGTGTTCGTGCCGCCCGACTTCGTGCGCTATCGCGCCGTGTCCAAGCAGGTGCGCGAGATCCTGCTGCGCCAGACCGACCTGGTCGAACCGCTCTCGCTGGACGAGGCCTACCTGGACGTGACCGCGGCGAAGTCCGGGCTGCCGTCGGCGACAGCGATCGCCCGATTGATCCGTGCGCAAATTCGTGAAGAGACGCAGCTGACCGCCTCGGCCGGCGTCGCGCCGAACAAGTTCCTCGCCAAGATCGCCTCGGATTGGCGCAAGCCCGACGGCCTGTTCGTGATCCGGCCGGCCGATGTCGATGCGTTTCTGCTTCCGTTGCCGGTCGCGCGCATCCACGGCGTCGGCAAGGTCATGGACGGCAAGCTCGCCGCACTCGGCATCCGCACCGTCGGTGAATTACGCGACGTCGGGCTGGAAACCCTGGAGCACCAGTTCGGCCGCTACGGCCGCCGGCTGAGCGAGCTTGCGCACGGCATCGATCGCAGCGAGGTCAAGCCGGACCGCCCGACGCAATCGATCTCGGCCGAGGACACGTTCGCCGACGATCGCCCGCTTGGCCAGATCGAGTCGACGATCCGCGAGCTGGCCGAAAAAGTCTGGGCGGCGACGCGCAAGACCGACCGCATCGGCCGCACCGTCGTGCTGAAGCTGAAGACGAAGGAGTTCCGCATCCTCACGCGCAGCCACACGCCTCCGTCGCCGCCGCGTTCGCAGGAGGAATTCACGCGCATCGCGCTCGACCTGCGCGAGCAGGTGAAGCAGCCGGAGGCGACGCTGTATCGCCTCGTCGGCGTGGGCCTGGCGAATTTCCGGCCGGCGCACGAAGCGCCGGCACAGAGCGAACTGTTCGACATCGGCGCCGATTCGCCCTGATCGGCGAATGAGCGCCGGCTTCGCTCAGGCGCACACCGCGCGGCGATCGTACTCGTGCCCGGCGCTCGCCCCGACCGGCCGCTGCTGGTCGCGATAGTGCGCGCGCAGCTTGACGAACTGCCGCGCGGCATAGTGGATCTGCTGCAATTCGTCAGGCGAGAGGATACGCACGCAGCGCGCCGGATTGCCGAGCCACAGCTCGCCTTCACCGACGATCTTGCCTTGCGTGACGACCGCGCCCGCGCCGACGATGCTGTGCTTCTTGATCAACGCGCCGTCGAGGATCGTCGCATTCATGCCGATCAGGCTGGCGCCCTGGACCGTGCAGCCGTGCAGCGCGGCGCCGTGGCCGATCGTCACGTCGTCGCCGATCGTCAGCGAGAATCCGCCGAGCGTGTATTGCGCATCGTGCGTCACGTGCAGTTGCGCGCCATCCTGGATGTTCGTGCGTGCGCCGATGCGGATCGCATGCGAGTCCGCACGGATCACGGCGCACGGCCAGACGGAACTGTCGTCGCCGATCTTCACATGACCGATGACCTGCGCCGCAGGGTCGACATACGCGAGCAGCGAGATCTCCGGCGTGAAGCCGTGGAAGGTACGGATATTCGTCATGAGAGGATTTCCGGCTACGCCTGCAACGCCAGAGTGGCGGCGCCGCAGACGGCCGGATACCTGCGCGTTCTTACAGGGAGCGAGCGTCGCTGCCTGCACATCGCATTCACATGCGCGAATGCATTCTTCGCATTCCAATCTTCAGCAGCGTGCGCCCACGCTGGCCGCGACGGAGCCTCCCGCGACATGTCCGGGGGCCGCGACCGGCACCGCGATGGCTGGAGCGGCGGGTTTCGCGGCCGCGCCGCGAATGGTCAGTACCACGCCGCCGACCGCGAGCACACCGCCGGCGATCGCCAGCGCCCCGAGTGTCTGTCCCAGCCACAGCCAGGCCATCAGCCCGGCAAGCAGCGGCTGCACATACAGGAAACTCGATATCGTCGCGGCGGATGCGCGCGACAGCGCCCAGTTCCAGCACAGATAGCCGAGCACGGTCGGCACGACGCCGAGGTACACCGCCGAGGTCAGCTGCGCGGACGAAGCCTGCACGATCTTCTCCGGCAGATGAACGCCGAAGGGCAAGAGGCCCACGGTCGCGGCGAAGATGCTCGCGGTCGTGAAGCCAAGGGCGTTCGTGCGCGCGAGCATCGGTTTCTGCCAGACGAAATAGATGCTGGTCGCGAGCACCGCCAGCAGCACGAGCAGCGCCATCGG
>Ga0105237_10000315_pt1 | contig 67677 bp, 58 predicted proteins | sample KBSC24metaG_FD_81520 | JGI IMG/M metagenome (GOLD analysis project Ga0105237, IMG submission 81520) | Corn rhizosphere microbial communities from Kellogg Biological Station, Michigan, USA - KBS C2-4 metaG | ecosystem: Host-associated > Plants > Roots > Rhizosphere > Soil | place: Michigan, USA... | reverse complement strand
GACACGTAACGATCCAGCGGCAGTCCCTGGTAAGTCGGCGTGCCCGTGTCGTCGTGAGCCAGGTCGGTCAGCGCCGCCGTCGTCTCGAACGTGACGCGGCCCTCCCGGCGCACGAACGTGCGCAGCAGCGGGCGCGCCGGGTCGCGCAGGTGCTCGAGCAGGGCCAGCAGCGGCCGCTCGCCGTCGTCCAGCGTGATGTAGTCGCAGCCATCGAAGACGCGCGGATCGTCCAGGGCGCGCAGCTCGGTGTTCACGAAGCCGCCCCCCAGCACCACCACCGATCGGGGGCGCAGCGCCTTCACGACGCGGGCGATGCGCAGGCCGCCGTAGACGTTGCCGGGGAAGGGCAGGGTCAGACCCACCAGGTCGGGCGCCTGCGCTTGCACCCACTCGCGCGTCAGCTCGTCCAGCAGGTCGTCGACCAGCGTGGGTGGGCCCGCCAGCGCCGCAGCCAGCTCGTCGAAGGTGGGCGCGCTCGACGCCAGCCGCTCGCCGTAGCGGGACAGCTCGAACCGGGGATCGATGCCGTCACGAATGACGTCCGCCAGGTCGTCGACGAACAGGCTGGCCAGGTGGCGGGCCCGGTCCGTCGTCCCCAGGTCGCCGAAGGCCCAGCCCAGCGGATCGGGTGGGCCGCCCTCTTCATCGTCTTGCTGGTCAGCGAACACCGCAGCGCTCTGCGCCAGCGACGCGAAGCGGGGCCCCTCGGGCAGAAAGCCGCGGCCCGCGATGCGCAAGGCCAGCGTGGGATCGCGACCCTGCAGGAACGCGATGACGGGCTCGATCAGCGCGACGTAGTCGTCAGCGCGGGCCAGGAAGTGGGCGATCGACGGCGAGGCGAGGCCGGCGCCCCCATCGCTGGCGCGGCCCGCACGCTTGCGCCTTCCGGCCGGCGCCATCAGGCGGGTGCGGATCGCCTCCAGCCCCGCGCGCGAGAACAGGCGCAAGAACAGCGCGAGGGAGAAGTCCGCTTGCGCCACCGTCACGTCCGGGGCGTGACGCCGCAGGCAGCCCGTCAGATAGGCCGTCGCCGGGTACGGCGTATTCAGCTGCGTCATCGGCGGCGTGACGAGGAGGACCCGCATCGAGCCCGACAGCATACGGCCTCGGGTGGAACGGCGCTTGCCGCGCCGAGGCCCGCCGTGGCGCCCGGGCGAGAGGCGCGCCGACGACGGTCGACGCAGGCGCGCCCTGCGCGAAGACGGCCGGCGACACGTCGCGGCCCACCGAAGGGTAGACGCGGCCAAGTTCGCGCGCGGCCCCCACCAGGTACAGGCCGCCCCACAGCATCAGGGCCGCCGGGATCAGCCAGGGGGCCCGTCTCCGGTCCGGGCCGCTGCCAGCCCGGAAGGCCGACTCGGCCCGGGCCAGCGTGCGGGCCGTGGCGACCTCGTCCAGCGACGGCCGGGGCAGACGGCCCAGACGGTCCAGCAGCGAATCGTGGCTCATGAGGTCAGCCGCTTTCCCGCCGGGAAGGGACGGACCTGGTCAGCGACGGCGTCGCCCAGCGCGGCCCGCGCGCGCGCCAGCCGCTGGCGGGCCGCCTCGGGCCGGATCCCCAGGACGGCGGCCGCCCGTGCGGCGTCCAGACCTTCGATGCCCATCAGCAACAGCACCTCCCGGTGGGCCTCGGGCAGCGAGGCGACGGCCCGCTCCAGGTCGTGGCAGCCGGGATCGTCTGCGGCCGGCGCCGTGGCGAGCTGGCCTTCTGGGGCGGATCCAGCGTCTGCGTGGTGCGCCCGCCGCCGCGACGAGCGAAACCGGTTGCGCGCGACGGTGAAGATCCAGGCGGCCAGATCGGTTTCGGGAGCCAGGCGGGTGGCATGCCGCGCGATCGACAGCCAGACCTCCTGATGCAGATCCTCGGCGTCGTCCCGCCGGCCGGCCAGGCGCAGCAGGAAGCCGAAGGTGGGCTGCGAGAACTGCCCGTACAGGTCGCGGAAGGCGCCGCGGTCGCCGCTGCGCAGCCGCTCGACCAGCGCGGCATCGGTGGCGGTGGGCGGGCGCATCGTCATTCATAACGCCACCGGCGCCCCACCCGTGACAACCGAAATCGTCCTCTTTTCCGTCACGCCCTGCCGGCTATGGGCGTTCTGGAGAGGCAGAGGAGCGCGATCACTCATGGGGCATCTGGGACAATTGGGACATTTCAGCTTCGGCGAGTTCATGCGCGAGGGTGGCTGGGGGATGTGGCCCATCTTGCTGTGCGGGGTGGTCGCGCTGGCCAGCGCCGCCCGCTATGGCGTCACCCCCGAGCGGGGCTCGCTGCGATTCGTGGCCCTCTTGTGGGTCACCCTGCTGGTGGCGGTGGTTCACGCCACCGTCACCGACCTGGCGGCCGTCTTCACCTTCTGCGAGACCGTCCCCGCGCCGGAGCGGGCCCTGGCCACCGTGCTGCTGACGGGGCTGAAAGAGTCGACCCGCCCCGCGGCTCTGGGGGGCATCTTCCTGACGCTGGTCCCGCTGCTGGCGGCCGTGGGTGTCTACCGGGACGTCGCCCGGTGAGCATCAAGGACTTCTTTCGCGCGGAGTGGGCCGGGGTGGCCGATGCCTGGGAGCGGTGGGGGCCGGCCGTCCGCCAGCAGAGCGCCGCGGCCACGGCCTGGCTCCTCAGGATGGCGCAGATCGGTCCTGGCGCGGCGGTCCTCGATCTGGCGAGCGGGACGGGCGATCCGGCGCTGGCGCTGGCGCGCGAGGTCGGGGCCACCGGGCGCGTCGTGGCGACCGACCTGGTGGAGGGCGCGGTGGCCTTCGCCGCTCGCGCGGCGGTCACCGCCGGGCTGACCAACGTCGAGACCTGCGTCGCTGACATGGAGGCCCTGCCGTTCGCCGACGCGACCTTCGATGCGGTCACCTGCCGCCTGGGCTTGATGTTCTGTCCCGCGCCCGGAAAAGCCCTGACCGAGGCGCGCCGCGTGCTGCGGCCGGGGGGGCGCGCGGCCTTCGTCGTGTGGGGCAGCCCCCGGCAGCCGCTGTTCGAGGCGACGCTGGGCCAGGTGCGACGCGCCCTCGCGCCAGGCGCGACGGGCGGCCTGCCCCAGCAACGGACGGAGCCAAGCTGGCCCGCGGAAAGCCACAGTGACGCCAGTCCCGGGCCCTTTCGGTTCGCGGATCCAGCGGAGCTTTCCCGGGCGCTGATCGGGGCGGGATTCTCTGACGTCCTGTGCGAACAGCGAGTCGTGCCGTGGCCGTTCCCTGGTTCGGGCGCCGCGTGGTGGCGCATGTTCGTCGACCTGGGCGGCCCCACTTTGCAGAGTCAGCTCGAAGCGCTGGACGTGCGCACCCGCCGCGCCCTCGCCGAGCAGATCGCCGCGGCGCTGGACGCCCACGAGTCCCCTGGGAACACGCGCGACCCCGGTGCCTGGCTGGTGGGCGCCGTCGGCCGGCGAAGTGCCGCCTCGGGGCAGGCGCCTTGACATGGCGGACGGCGCTCGCGTAGGAAAGGCCGCTTCCCTTGCGGGGCCGGCTGGTGCGTTCCGACGTTCCAGGCGCTGTCTGACTCCCTGTTCTACTGAAAATCGAATCCAGGTTCTGGGTGCCCATTCGGGCGTAACAGGGAAGACCGGTGAGATGCCGGCGCGGTCCCGCCACTGTAAGTGACGTACCAGCGGCCCTCGCGATCCCACTCGCTGCTTTCGCAGCGGGGAAGGGGAGGGCCGGAGTCACGAGCCAGGAGACCTACCCAGGACAGCATCTGACCTTCGCGGCCGACGGAGGGGGTGGGGTCCGAGCGCTGGTGGCTCGACGGCGCTGGGACCCCGATTTCGACCCCTCGTTTTCCTCGAAGCGAGGGGTTTCTCATGCCAGGTCTCGGGACGCCGGCCACGCGCGCAGGACGCGGGGTCGGGGTCTTCACAGCTCAACTTTCGCGCGCGCGCGGGCTCTCGTCCCGCGGGCGTCGCCACGCGTGTCTCGTGGCAGCGGTGCTGTGCGGATGGGACGCGAGCGCCGGGGCGCAAGGGCCCTCCGAGGGGGACGGCGGTGCCGCCGCCGGGGCGGCTCCCATCAGCGCCCAGCCGCACGAGTCGGTGGTCACGGCGACGCGGCTGTCCGCCGGCGGGGCGCGCGCCGACGTGGCCGCCGCCTCGTCGGTCGTCTCGCCCGCCGACAGCCCGCGCGCTCTCGACGATCTCGGCTCGCTGTTGCTGGAGGTGCCCGGCGCGAACGTCACCCGCCAGGGCGGCCTGGGCGCGCTGACCACCGTCTCGTTGCGGGGCTCGAATCCCGACGAGGTGCGCGTCTACCTGGACGGCGTCCCGCTGAACCAGGCGGTGGGCGGCGCCGTCGACCTCTCCACGCTGCCGCTGGGCGACGTCGAGCGCGTCGAGGTCTATCGGGGCTCGACCCCCATCGCCTTCGGCGAGTCCGCGCTGGGCGGCGTGATCGCCGTCTCCACGCGCACGCCGGCGGGGCCGGCCTGGGTGGCCGGACGAGCGGGCGCCGGTTCGTTCCAGACTTTCTCGGGCGACGCCATGGGCGGCGGCTCAGCCGGTCCGGTGCGCCTGTACCTGGGCGTGCACGCGCTGAACGCGGCGGGCGACTACCCCATCTCGGTGCCGGCCACGCCGGGCGGTTATCAGCCGACCACGCGCGAGAACGCGGACGTGTCGCAGCTGGATGGCGTGGCGCGGGCGGCGCTGTCGCTGCCGGGCCGGCGCGAGCTGCGTCTGGGCCTGGTGGGGCTGATGCGCGCCCAGGGGCTGCCGGCGCTGGACGTGTACCGCGCCACCTCGGCGCGCGGCCAGACGGGCCGCGCGCTGGCCCACCTGGACTACGAATCACGTGACGATCTGGGGGCGAGCAGCCGCTTGCGGGCGATCGCCTTCGCGGCGGCGACGCGCGACGAATTCTCCGATCCGAACCACGAGATCGTCGGTGTTCCGACGGCCACGCACGACGTGACGCGCACCGCCGGGGCCACCGTCAACATGGAGAAGGCCCTTGGTTCCTGGGGGCGCCTGGCCACGTTGCTGGAGGGCCGCAGCGAGGACTATCTGCCCCACAACGACGACGATCCGAACCGGCCCGCGGGCTATCCCGCCAGTCGGCTGGTGGGCGCGGCCGGCGCCGAGCTGGACGTGCGCTTCCAGCGGGCGCGGCTGGACGTCCTGCCCTCGGCCCGACTGGAGACGTCGCGCGACGTGCGTACGGGGCGGGACGTCTTCGGCACCCAGCAGGGACCGGGCGCGCCCATCGATCGGCTCTTGCCGGTGCTGCGCCTGGGGCTGGTGCGGCCGATCGGCGAGACGGTGGCGCTGCGGGCCAACGTGGGCCGCTACGCGCGCCTGCCCTCGTTTCTCGAACTGTACGGCTACAACCGCGGCGTGCTGGGCAACCCGCAGCTCAGCCCCGAGCACGGCACGAACGCCGACGTAGGCGTGACGTCGTGCTGGCGGGGGCCGGCGGCCGATTGGTCCGGCGCCCTCACGGCTTTCGGCGCGCGGGTGGACGACCTGATCGCCTGGCAGCCGACCGCCACGCAGACCCGCGCCGAGAACATCTCCCGGGCGCGGGTGTGGGGGCTCGAGGGTGAGGCGCGCCTGCGCAGCCGGCGCCTGACCGTCGCCGCGCAGGCGACGCTGACCGACGCGCGCGACCAGAGCGACAGCCTGGCGAACCGGGGCACGCAGCTGGTCTTCCATCCCCGCTACCACGGCTACGGGCGGGTCGAGTGGCGGCAGCCGCTGCCGCTGCCGGGCCTGGTCGCCGGCGTCTACGCCGACGTCGACGCCACCGCCGGCAACAACCGGGCGCCGCGTCTGGGCGCCATCCCGGCGCACGCCTTCCTGGGCGCCGGGCTGTCGCTCGAGCACGCGCCCAGCGGGTTCAGGCTGGTGGCCAGCGTGGCCAACCTGGCCGACGCCCGCACCCAGGATTTTCAGGACTATCCGCTTCCGGGACGCTCGCTGTTCGTGACGCTGGGCTGGTCCAGCGCCGCGCGGCGGGTGCTGCCCGACTGACCCCGTCTGCCCAGCCAACCAGCGCCGAAGGAGAGATCGTCATGTCCATGTTCCTCGAATCACGCCCCGCATTGTCCTGCCCCCCTCGCGCGCGGTTTCGCGCCCTGCTGCTGGCCGCAGCCACGACGGTGGCAGGCCTGACCGGCGGCTGCGACGACGGCAAGTCGGCCGGGGGAACCGGCGGCGCCGGCCGGGGCGCGTCGGCGCTGGCCCCGCAGGTGGCGATCCTCAGCAGCAACTACACGACCACCAGCAGCGTCTCCCTGTATGCGCCCCGGTCGGGCGCGCTGGTGGACGGCTGCGCGAAGAGCGGCGTCACCACCCCCGCGGTGACGCAGCCGCTGTCGGGCAACACCATCCTGCCGTCGCAGCCGCAGGTGGGCGGCCACCTGGTGGTGCTGGACGGGACCACGTCGGTCCTGACGTTCGTCGACCCGGCCACCTGCGCCGCCACCGGCCAGCTCTCGGTGGCCACCGCCGGGTTCAAGGCAAACCCGCACGACATCGTGACGCTGTCGTCCACCAAAGCCTACGTCACCCGTTACGAGACCAACGCGGCGCCCACGGCCGATCCCTCCGACTTCGACGAGGGGGACGATCTGCTGATCATCGATCCCACGCTGCTGACCATCACCGGACGGATCGCCCTGACCCCGTACGCGACGCCGGGCGACGACGGAACGCCCACGCAGGCTCGTCCCGATCGCGCCGTGCTGGCGAACGGACTGGTCTACGTCACGCTGAACAGCATGGACGCGACGTTCGCCGCCACGGGCCCGGGGCGCGTCGTCATCGTCGATCCCACCACTGACACGGTGACGGGCGTGATCGATCTGACTGGCTTCAAGGACTGCTCGGGCCTTTCCTATGCCTCCGACACGAAGAGGCTGTACGTGGCCTGCGGGGGCGCGTTCAGCGACACTGATCAGGTCGGCGAATCCGGCCTGGTGGAGGTGGTGCTGTCCGGGGCGGCCCCGGTCACCGGCCGCGCCTTGCACGCGGCGGCCATCGGGACCGGGACCGACACGTTGAACTTCTTCTACGCGGCGGTGCTGGGTGACACCGCCTTCGTGGGCACCCTGGGCCAGTATCCCAGCATGGACGGCAGCTTCCCGGGGACCCGCGACGGGTTCTACGCCGTGTCGTTCGCCACGGGCGTGGCGACCCCGCTGGCCAGCGGCGCCGCGGGCCAGCTGGGCGGGGCGCTGGCCGATCCCGTCACCCATCGCGTCTTCCTGCCCGACGGCTCCGACAGCGCGCCGCTGGTCCACGTCTTCGACGCCAGCGGCGGGACGCCGGTCGAGGTTCCCGGGTTCGAGCCGAACCCTTCCACGCACCTGCCCCCGCGCAGCATCGCCGGCCTTTAGGCCGGCCGCCGGGCCGCCGGGGGTTGCCCCGCGCCCGCGCGGTCGCAGATCAGCCGCGATGTCGCATGAAGCGAAGGTACAGCGGATCTGCGACCAGCTGCGGGCGCGCCCGCCGGAGCGGCGCGTGCACCTGCGCAAGAAGGCCGTCTCGCATCAAGTGCCCAAGGCCCAGCGGCGCGGCGCCGGCGACGGCGAGATCGACGTGGGCGATCTGACCGAGATCCTGGACATCGACGTTTCGGCGCGCACCTGCGTCGCCGAGTCCGGCGTCACGTTCGTCGATCTGGTGGCCGCGACGCTGCGGCACGGCCTGGTCCCCTTCGTCGTGCCCGAACTGAAGACCATCACCGTGGGTGGGGCCGTGGCCGGCTGCTCCATCGAGTCGATGTCCTACCGCTACGGCGGCTTTCACGACACCTGCCTGGAGTACGAGGTGGTGACGGGCAATGGCGACGTGCTGACCTGCGGTCCCGGCAAGCAGAACGAGTTGCTGTTCCAGATGATGCACGGCACCTTCGGCACGCTGGGGATCCTGACCAAGCTGAAGTTTCGCCTGACGCCCGCCAGGCCGTTCGTGCGCGTCACGTACGACAAGTATCCGTCGCTGGCCGAGTACCAGGCCGCCATCGCCCGCCACTTCGAGGCGGAGGACGTCGACTTCATGGACGGGATCATTCACGGCCCGACCGAGTGGGTGCTGAGCACCGGGATGTTCGTCGACGAGGCGCCCTACACGAATCGTTACGACTGGATGAAGGTCTACCACCGCAGCACGCGGGAGCGGCGGGAAGACTACCTGCGCACCCCCGACTACCTGTTCCGTTACGATCGCGGGGTGACGAACGTGCATCCGCGATCGTGGCTGGGGCGGTTGCTGCTGGGGAAGTTCGTGGATTCGTCGCGCCTGTTACGGATGGCGGATTGGTTCCATCACCTGCTGCCCTCGGAGAGTCCGCCCGTGACGCTGGACGTGTTCGTTCCCTTCTCCCGGGTGCCGGATTTTCTGGCCTGGTTCGACCAGCGCTTTCACTACTACCCGCTGTGGTGTGTCCCCTACAAGCGCGTCCGCGACTACGAGTGGCTGTCCGGAAATTTCTACCAGGGACTTCAGGACCGCCTGTTCCTGGACCTGGCGATCTACGGCATGCCCCAGCGCAAGGGCGAGAACGCCTACAAGGAGATCGAGGACGCGCTGCTGCGGGTGGGCGGCGTGAAGACGCTGATCTCGCACAACTTCTTCTCCGAGGAGCAGTTCTGGACGATCTGGAACAAATCGAACTATCAGGAGATCAAGGCGGTGACGGATCCGCAGAACGCGTTTCGCGATCTCTACACCAAGACCCACGCCCAGCCCGGAGCCGCGTGATCCGAGACGCTGGCATGCCTGCTGCTTCGCAGCTGGGTCATGTCAAAACCACCGCGCAGCAAGACCCCCGACGCCACCGATTCCAACGCCAAGGAAGGCCGGGACGTGCACGATTTTCAGCGCGTCGACGGCCCCGGACCCAACGACGCCGGTAAGGGCGCCGCTGGGCGCGAAGCCCTCGATCGCCTGGCCGGCGCCCCCGAGGTCGTACCGGACGGCCGCGACGCCGACGAGGCGGAGGACGACGAGGACTGACCCCGGGCCGTTGGTCTCGGTCAGCCCGCCGTCAGGCGGGGCGGTGTCAGCGGCAGCGTGATCTCGAAGCGGGCGCCCGGCCCGCGTGGGTTCGCCTGGCAGACGGCCTCGCCGCCGTGGTAACGCGCGACCTGGCGCACCAGCGCCAGGCCCAGGCCGTGCCCCGCCGGCATGCCGGACCCGCCGCGGCGCCGGAAGAAGGGCGCGAACACGCGCTCGCGATCCTCTTCCGGGATGCCGGGCCCCTCGTCCTCGACGGCCAGGCGCGCCTGGCCGCCGACGACGGTCACCGCCGCGCGCACGGCTGCCGTTTGCTCGGGCGTGGTCATGCCGTGCCGCTGGGCGTTCTCCAGCACGTTGCGCACCATGTGTCTCAGCATGGTGGCGTCGCCCGCCACGATCACGGCGGGCCCGGCCTGAACGATGGCGCCGGTGCGGGCGGCCTCCTCGCTCAGCAGCGCCTGCAGATCGACGGGCTGCGCGGGCCCCACCGCCGTGCGCGCGTCGGCGCGGGCGTGCAGCAGCAGCTCCTCGATCAGCCCGTCCAGCTCGACCACGTCGCCGTGAAGCTGGCGCACCCGGGCCTGCCGGCGCTCGGCGTCCGGCTCCTCGGACACCAGCTCCAGGCCCATGCGGATGCGGGCCAGCGGCGAGCGCAGCTCGTGCGACGCGGTGGCCACCATGTGCTTCTGCTGCTCGACCAGCGCGTCCAGCCGCTCGGCGGCGCGGTTGAACGTCGCCCCCAGCCGGGAGATCTCGTCGTCGCCGTCGACGGGCACGCGTGTCTTCAAGGTCCCGGCGCCCCACTGCTCGACGCCATGGGCCAGCGCCTCCAGCCGACGGGTCACCCGTCGCGCCACGGGATAGGCGCCGACCGCCATGACGATCGCCAGGATGCCCAGCGTGGTGAAGAACGGGTGCATGCGCAGGTGGCGGTACGCCAGCCGCGGGCGCAGCGCCGCCCACCCGTCCTGGTCCAGCGCGATCATCAGCACGGGCCCGACCTGATCGCGCCCCAGTCCACGGCTGCGGTGCCGCGGGATCGCGAACGACCGGGGGCTGGGAACGCCCACCAGCGGACCCTCGCCGTCGCCCGCGATGATGTCCACGCCGAACTCGTCGGAGATGGCCAGCAGACGCTGGCGCGCGTCCGCGGCCCGCACGTCCGGCAGCCGCTCTGGCAGCACGCGCGCGGCGTCTTGCAGGCGGTCGCTGGCGCGGCCGCTGGCCTCGCGGGCCACCCGGAACGCGATCCCGGTGGCGATCAGGCAGACGAACGCGCTGCCCAGCAGGGCCGCGTAAAGCTGCAGGTAGAACCGATGCCTCACGCCGCGGCCTCTCCGTCGTCGCTGCCGGTGGGTGAGAAGACGTAACCCACGCCGCGCACCGTGCGCACGAAGCGGGGCCGCCGGGGATCGTCCTCGACGGCGTTGCGGATGCGCGAGATGTGCACGTCGATGCTGCGATCGACGCTGTCCCAGCCGTCCCCGCCCAGGGACGTCATGATCTGCTCGCGGCTCAGCACGCGGCCCGCCCGCTCGGCCAGCAACGTCAGCAGGTCGAACTGCCGGCCGGTCAGCTCGCGCCGCTTGCCGTCGACCAGCACCAGGCGGGCCTGGCGGTCGATGGTCAGCCGGCCGAACCGCAGCGGCGCCTGACCGGCGGCCGCGGCGCTGTGGGGCCGCGTGCGCCGCAGCACCGCGCCCAGCCTGGCCAGCAGCTCCCGCGGGTCGAACGGCTTCGGCAGGTAATCGTCCGCGCCGATCTCCAGGCCCACGACGCGGTCGGTGGCGTCGCCGCGCGCGGTCAGCATCAGGATAGGGACGTCCGAACGGCCCCGGATGCGCCGGCAGACCTCGAAGCCGTCGCTGTCGGGCAGCATGACGTCGAGGATCACCGCGTCGAAGTCGCCCGCCTCCAGCGCGGCCAGGCCGGCGCGGGCGTCGGCGCGACGTTCGACCGAGAACCCGCGCGGCGTCAGATAGCCGGCGAGCATCTCGGTCAAACGTTCGTCGTCATCGACGATCAGGATGTGCTGCGCCAACTCCGTCCTCACTCACCGTCGTCCGGACCCGTGCCCGGGCCCATGTGGTGATGGTGCTGCTCCATCTGCTGCAGGACGGTCTGCCGCTGCGCCGGGGTCAGCACCTGCGCGCTCTGCACCATGCCCTGGGTGATCAGCGCGGAGATCTGGTCCATCGTCTGCACCGACTGCTTGCGCAGCTGCTCGACCTTGGCCTGGTCGATGGTCGGCGCGGCGATGGCCTGGCCCAGCTGATGGCGCAGCTCGGCGTGCTGCTTGTGCAGCGGTCGCAGCTGGGGGCGCAGGTTCTGCCAGATGGTCTGGATCTGGGCCTTCTGCGCGTCGGTGGCGTTCGCGGCCGCCAGCACCTTCTCCATGTGCTCCCTGCGGAACCCGGGCCCCATGCCGCCCTCTCCGAAGGCCTCCGCTCTCGTCGCGCCGAGGGCCAGCGCGCCCAGTGCCACCGGAATGGCCAGCAGGCCCAACCAGCGCCGGCGGCTGGGCCGGGGCAGGGCGGGCGTGGCAGGGGAACTGACGGAGGTCGTGATGTCGGTGTCCGTGTCCATGTCGGGTCTCCTTCTTTGCTTCTACTCTCGGCGGGTGACCGTCACCCGCATCCTCACCATGACCGCCGCCCTTTTCCCGGGTTTTGCGCCCAGGTAAAGTTTTGTAAAGCCGGCCGGGCGGCCCGCAGAAGCCTGCCAAGTCTGCGGATGCTCTCGATGATCCAGGAATCGGCTGACGCAGCCAGGGTCCGCGGGCATGATGGCTGCGTGAAGGAGAAGCAGGCACCGCGCCGGACCTTGCTGGGCTACCTGGCCTGGGGCGCCACCGGTCTCGTGGCGGCGATCACCCTGGCGCACGCGCTCCGCAGCGGCCGCAGCTGGGGCGCGGCGGCCGCAGCACTCATCATGTTCGTGGCCTACGGCTTCCTGCCCCGCCTCCAGGCCGCCAGCGCGCGGCGGCGGCAGGCGCAGGACGGCACCGTGACCGTCGACGACTGGGGCGTCACCCGCGTGGTGGGCGACGACCTGCGCGAGTCCATCGCGTGGGACGACGTGGCGTGGGTGCGGATCTACACGACCAGCGCCGGGCCCGGCGCCGAGGACGTCTTCTTCGCGCTGGGGGCGGGACAGGGCAAGGGCTGCCTGGTGCCGCAGGGGCTGGCCGCGTCGTCCAACCTGCTGGCGGCCTTGCAGCAACGCTTGCCCGGCCTGGACAACGCGGCGGTCGCGCTGGCCATGGGCTCGACGACCGAGGCGGTGTTCACCATCTGGACCAGGCCCGGCCAGCCCGGGAAAACCGCTGCCCACGAAGGAGCCCCGTCATGACCATCACCGGTAACAGCGGCAACGGCCAGAGTGGCAACGGCCAGAGTGGCAAGAGCGAGAGTGGATTGAACGCGGACGGCGGCTGCGCCGTCGACTGGAGCTGGCTCGCCGGCGAGCGCATCGCCTCCATCACCAGCGGCCTGGACTTCCTGACCATCACCTTCGAGAGCGGCCTGGTGTGGAAGACGAAGGCGCTGCTATGGCAGGGAAAGCCATTCTTGGCCTTCGATCCCTATCAGGCGCCTACGCCCGATCGCCCGTGAGGCCGTGGCGGCCCGACGGGCCGCGGTCAGGCGCGCAGCTCGGTCAGCAGGTTCGTGACGCTCTTGCGCGCGTCACCGAACAGCATGAACGTGTTATCGCGGTAGGCGAGCGGGTTGTCGATGCCGGCGTAGCCCGCGTTCATGCTGCGCTTCAACATGACCACGCGCGCCGCCTTCCACACCTCCAGCACGGGCATGCCGTAGATGGGGCTGCCCGGATCGTCCAGCGCGCTGGGGTTCACGATGTCGTTCGCGCCGATGACCAGCACCATGTCGGTGTGGGCGAAGTCCTCGTTGATCTCCTCCATCTCCTTCACGATCTCGTAGGAGACGTTGGCCTCGGCCAGCAGCACGTTCATGTGGCCGGGCAGGCGGCCGGCCACCGGGTGGATGGCGTAGCGGACGTTCACGCCCTTCTCGATCAGCAGCGACGAGATCTCCTTCACGGCGTGCTGCGCCTGGGCCACGGCCATGCCGTAGCCGGGCACGATGATGACGTTCTTGGCCGCCAGCAGCTGACTGGCCACCTCCTTCACGGAGGTCTCGTTCACCTTGCCCGCCGGCGCCGCCTCGCCCGCCGCCACCTTCTTGGGTGGGGCCGCGCCGAAGCCCCCGAACACCACGTTCCAGATCGACCGGTTCATGGCGCGGCACATGATGATGCTGAGGATGGCACCCGAGCTGCCCACCAGCGCGCCGGTGACGATCAGCAGGTCGTTCGACAGCATGAAGCCGGCGGCGGCCGCCGCCCAGCCGGAGTAGCTGTTCAGCAGCGACACCACCACCGGCATGTCGCCGCCGCCGATGGCCATGACCAGGTGCACACCCAGCACCAGCGCCAGCGCCGTCATGGCCAGCAGGTACGGCAAGCCCTCGGCGCCCGGCGCTTGCAGGAACAGGCCCCCCAGCACCGCCGAGCCGACCAGCAGCCCCAGGTTCAGCAGGTGCCGCCCCGGCAACATCAGCGGCCGGCTGCCCACGATCCCGCGCAGCTTCGTGAACGCGATGATCGACCCGCTGAACGTGACCGCGCCGACCAGGATGCCGACGTAGATCTCGACCAGGTGGATGGTGCGCGCGCCCTCCATGCCGGACGGCTGCAGGTACGTGGCGATGCCGACCAGCACCGCCGCGGCCCCCACGAAGCTGTGCAGCACCGCCACCAGTTCCGGCATCGAGGTCATGGCCACCCGCGCCGCCAGCATGGCGCCGATGGCGCCGCCGCCGATCAGCGCCGCCGCCAGCAGGCCGGTGGTGGTCCCGCTCGACTCCGGTCCGTCGAAGGACAGCCCTCCCTGACCCCCGGTCACGTTGAACAGAAAGACGGCCGCCGTGATCACCACGGCCAGCGTCATGCCCAGGATGCCCAGCAGGTTGCCCCGGCGGGCCGACTCCTGCGTGGACAGCCCGCGCAGGCTCAGGATGAACATCATTCCGGCCGCCAGATAGGCCAGGCCGCGTAGGGTCCCCAGAAACTCGAGCGTCATCGAAGTTGATCCGTCCTATTTTCGAAACATGCGCAGCATGCGCTGCGTGACCAGGAAGCCGCCCGCCACGTTGATGGCGGCCAGCAGGATCGCCACCGCCGCCAGCACGTTTGCGATCAGGCCGGCATGGCTGCCCAGCGACACCATGCCGCCCACCAGGATGATCCCGCTGATGGCGTTGGTGACGCTCATCAGGGGCGTGTGCAGCGCGGGCGTCACGCTCCACACCACGTGATAGCCGACCACGCAGGCCAGCAGGAACACCGTCAGGTGCTGCAGGAACTCGGGCGGACCAAACAGGCCGGCCGCCGCAAACAGGACGATCAGCAGCGCCAGCGCCACCTGGGCGCCCAGGCCCGACTTCTTGGGCGCGTTCGGGGCGGCGTGGGCGGCGGCGCCGGCGGGCGCGCTACGGACCTCGACCTTCGGCGCCGGGGCGGGCGCGGCCGGCTTGGGCCGCGCCGGCGGCGGCCACATCAAGGCGCCGTCCTTCAGCACCAGCGCGCCCCGGTGGATCTCGTCGTCGACGTCGATGAAGAAGCGCTTGTCCTTGTCGAACAGCGACTCCACCAGGTTCGTCACCGTGGAGGCGTACAGCTCGCTCGACTGGCGGGCCATGCGGCTGGGCAGGTCGGTGTAGCCGATGATGGTCACGCCGTGCTTCACGACCACCTTGTCCCGCTCGGTCAGCGGGCAGTTGCCCCCCTGCTCGGCGGCCATGTCGACGATGATCGACCCTTCGGGCATCGCCACCACCGCGCCGGACGTGATCAGCTGCGGCGCCGGCTTGCCCGGGATCAACGCCGTCGAGATGACGATGTCCGACTGCTCGGCGTGCGTCGCGATCAGCGCCTGCTCGGCGGCCAGATAGGCCGCGCTCATCTCCTTGGCGTAGCCGCCCTGACCTTCGCCCTCTTCCTTGAAGTCGAAGGCGATGAATGAGGCGCCCAGGCTGGCCACCTGCTCGCGTACCGCCTCGCGCGTGTCGAAGGCGCTGACCACGGCGCCCAGCGCGCGCGCCGCCGCGATGGCCGCCAGCCCGGCCACGCCCGCGCCCAGCACCAGCACGCGCGCCGGCTTGGCGCGGCCCGCGGCGGTGATCTGTCCGGGGATGAAGCGGTCGAAGTGGTTGGCCGCCTCCAGCACCGCGCGGTAGCCGGCGATGTTCGCCATCGCCGACAGGGCGTCCATGCGCTGCGCGCGCGTGATGCGCGGAACGGCGTCCATGGCCAGGACGGTGGCCTTGCGGGCCGCCAGCCGCTCGATCAGCGGCTTGTTCTGGGCTGGCCAGAAGAAGCCGATGACCACCGCGCCCGGCTTCACCAGGTCGGCCTCGGCCGGGGTGGGCGGGCGGACCTTCAGCAGCAGGTCCGACTCGGCGTACAGGGCCCGCACGTCCAGCACGATGCGCGCTCCGGCCTGGATGAAGACCTCGTCCGGGAAGCCGGACTCGACGCCGGCGCCCGATTGCACCAGCACGTCCAGGCCCAGCTTGCGCAGCCGCTGGACGGTGTCGGGGGAGGCGGCGACCCGCCGCTCGTGGGGAGCTGTTTCTTTCGGGATACCGGCGTTCATTTTGTTCCGGGGACTCGCATTTTCTGGGGGCTGGGTGCGGGGAAATCAGATGGCGATGGCCTCACGGGGCAAGCATCTTCTGCGCCTCGGGCGTCAACTCGGGTTCCTTGATCGGGTGGTTGGCAGGCTTCAGGCTGGCCAGAAAAGTCACCAGGGCATCCAGATCCTCGTCGGTCATCCCCGACGTGTGCGGGATCATCACCGACATGGGCGGCGCCATGCGCTTGCCGTCCAGCCGCTTGCCGTCGCGGAGCGCGGCCTTGATCTGGTCGGGCTTGTACTTCCCCAGGCCTGTCTCCGGATCCGGCGTCAGGTTGCGCGCCCACACCTTGCCCAGCCGGGGATCGGTGAACGGCACGTCGGCGCCCGCCATGAACAGCGGATCGGTGTCCTTGCGCGGGCCCTTCGAGGTCATCGAGTGGCAGTCGGTACAGGCGGCCACCTCCGCCAGATAGCGGCCATAGGCGACGTGATCGTTGCGATCGGGGGTCGCCACCGCGGCGACCGGCTTGTGCATCTGCACGCCGATCGTCGTGAACAGCAGCTTGGGCATGAACTTCAGCTCGGGCGCGAAGCGCGGGCGCGGCGCCTTGGCCGCCGGGATCGAGCGCAGGTAGGTCACCAGGGCCTTGCCGTCCTCGTCGGACAGGTGCTGGTAGTTGTCATACGGCATCATGGGCGCCAGGAAGTGACCGTCCTTGTGCACCCCGTCGCGCACGGCCCGCAAGATCTCGTCGTCCGTCCACCCGCCCAGACCATCGGCGTCCGGCGTCAGGTTGGGGATGTACAGGCGGCCGATGCCCGGATCCTCGAGCACGTTGCCGCCGGCCAGGAACAGGTCCGTCTGCTCGCCCTCCAGGAACAGGTTCCCGGTGGCCCGCGAGGTGTGGCAGGCGCCGCAGGCCATCACCTGGTTGACCAGGTACTGGCCGCGCTGCAGGCGCTCGGGCGTGGCCTGGAACTTCTCGGGCGAGGTGGGCCGGATGTACTTGCCGTGACAGGCCCCCAGCAGCGGGCCGAGCACCAGCACCAGGGCCAGGCACCGCGCAGTCCCCGCCTGCTTCCTCGGGGACGAGGTGTCCTTATCCTTCATGCGGGCGGCAGAATACCGAGTTCGGCGCAGGGATCAAAGGGGCCGTACATGGCCGGCTTGCAGGCTGCATGCTAGGCCGTAGGCCACGGAGGTTTTCCATGAAGAAGATCATTCTCGCGATCGTGATGCTGGCGTTCGGGGCTTCGACGGCGTTCGCGTGCGACGGCATGAAGGGGCACGAGCGGGCCGACAAGGGCGATCAGGGCGCGGCCACCGCCAAGACGGCGAAGGACAAGGGCGCCGCCAAGGCCGACCAGAAGTCGTAATCGGAAGTGCGAACGACCTGAACCGCGGAAAGGATCCAGACGGCATGCGCGTCGGTTACATCGGACTGGGCATCATGGGCGGCGGGATGGCCCGCAACCTGATCAAGAAGGGGCACACCGTGACCGTCTGGAATCGCAGCGAGGCGCGCGCGGCGCCGCTGCGCGAGGCGGGGGCGACCGTCGCCGAATCGCCGCGCGCCCTGGCGACGGGCGCGGAGGTGGTCTGCACCTGCGTCTCCGATCCGGCGGCGCTGTCCGCCGTTTCCGAGGGGCCGGAGGGGTTCCTGGCCGGCCTGAGGCCAGGCACGCTGGTGATTGATTTCTCCACGGTGGGGCCGGCGGCCGTGCAGGCGCTGGCCGCCGCCTGTCAGGCGCGCGACGCGCGTTTCCTGGCGGCGCCCGTCACCGGGTCGAAGTCCGGCGCGGCCGCGGGGACGCTGCTGTTGATGTGCGGCGGACCGGCCGACACGTTCGCCGCCGCGCAGCCGGTGCTGGCGGCCGTGGGGTCGAAGGCGATCCTGGTGGGCGACGCCGTGCTGGCGGCGCAGATGAAGCTGATCGGGAACCTGATGCTGGCCCACATGCTGGAGGCGCTGTCCGAAGGCTCGGCGCTGGCGGCGGCGGCGGGCATCGGCATCGAGAAGATGCTGGAGGTGGTGCAGGCCTCGGGTTACGCCTCGCCGTTCTGGGACTTCAAGGGCAAGGCCCTGGCCGCCCGCGATTTCTCCACGAACTTCAGCGTCGATCTGATGCACAAGGATCTCACCCTGGCGATGGAGGTCGGTCACCGGCAAGGGGTTCCCCTGCCCGGCGCCGCCGCCATTCGCGAGGTGTACCAGCTGGCGCGGGCGCAGGGCCTGGGCGAGCAGGACATCGCGGCCACCGCGGCCGTGATCGCGCCCGCGCTGGCGAAGCGCTGAGCGCGGCGGCGGCGCGGCGCCTTCAGGCCAGGGGCGACCGGGACATCGCCACGTCCGAGGCCAGGGTGGCGTTCGCGGCCGTCGCGTCGGGCCGCGAGGCGTCGCTGGCCGGCGCGGGGTTGACCATCACCCGTCCGGAGGTGTCCTCCCGGTCGATCTCGTGGAAGACCCGGTAGTCGAGCAGGCGCGAGCCGTCCTCGAGGTCGGTCACCAGATCGCGGAAGCGGGCGCCCCAGACGATGTCGTCCAGCTCGTAGCGGTGGCGGGCGTGGATGTTCTGGCCCACCGTCTCGTCCACGCCGTACAGCGTGACGAACAGCTGCGCCTTCTGCGCCCGCAGGTGCTCCAGGGCGCCCGGCGCGTGGAAGGGGCTCGATTCGTCGATCCTGTGCATGGCCAGCCAGGTCAGGCTGAACAGCGGGTTGCGGTCGCGGAGCAGCGTCAGCTCCTGCGGGCGGCGCAGCGTCTCACCTTCGGCGGTGGTCTCCGTCAGCAGGATGGCCAGGCGCAGCTGCGCCTCGAGCACCTGGTTGTGCCGCCAGTTGGCCAGGCGGAACATCAGGTGGGGGACGCCGTTGCGCGAGGTCACCACCATCCGATCCGAGAACACGATGCGCGCGGTGGGCCGGGCGAACTTCGAGAAGGTGATGCCGGTGACCAGCGCGACGCTGAGGATGCCGATCAGCGCCTCGCAGGTGACCACGATGTGCGCGTACCGGGTGACCGGGGCCATGCCGCCGTAGCCGATGGTGGCCAAGGTCTGCACGCTGAAGAAGAACGCGTCTTCGAACGAGCCAGGCCGCGCGTTCTGGATGCCGCCTGGCTGCGCGACGTAAAGCAGGGCGAACATCGCGTTGGCGCACAGAAACCCCGAGGCGACCACCAGGAAGAAGGCCGCCCAGGAGCGGCGTAGCAGGAAGTGGTAGATGTCCTTCGTGGGCTGCCACGGCCGCCCCACGGCGCGGATGTTGGGGATGGTTCCTACGCCCCTCGCGCTGCCGGTGCGGCTTTGGCGCGGAGGGGCCACTGGCGTCTCCGCGAGCTCCCCGCCAGGGGCCGGTCCGTCGTGCTTCGGCTCCGGGCTGGGGGGGCGGGGGCTGTCGGCCATGGGGGGAATTGTACCCGCCAGAATGTCCGGAAAACGACTCAAGCTCCGGAGGGACCCGCCGAGAGTAGGGCCCATGATACCGGTGCAGGCTGAACACGTAGAGACCGCCAAGACTAGAATTTCCGAATGGTTGCATGCACTTCGCGTCGGTGGAATGAACCTGCCCGCCTCGGACAAGGAACAGCTGCTGAACCAGCTGCACTCGGCGCGCCCCGTGACCCGGCGGGACGGCACCCTGGAGGTGGTCCTGCCCGGACTGTCCGCGCTGGGCATCGGCATCTTTCAGCATTCGTTCCGCTGCGACTCTTTCCGCGTCCGCGTCGTCCCCTACGGCAACGCCTGAGCGTGGCCGCGGCCTGGTGCCAGCGCACCGTCCTGCGCTAGGCTGGTCGGCATGCCGCTCGTGCGAATCCTCAGCTCGGCCGAGGCTCCCGCCGGTTCCGAAGCCTTGTTGCGCAAGCTGTCCGCTTTACTGGCGCGAGAGCTGGGCAAGCCCGAGTCGTACGTGATGACCTGCCTGGAACCGCGCGCGCAGATGACCTTCGCGGGAACCACGGCGCCCACCTGCCTGATGGAGGTGAAGAACGTGGGCACGCTGTCACCCGAGGTGACGAAGCGGCTGAGCGCGGCGCTGACCGACGCCGTGGCGCCTGCGCTGGGCGTTTCGAAGGACCGCGTCTACATCGAGTTCGCCGAGGTGCGCGGCCACCACTGGGGCTTCGCCGGCGACACGTTCTAGCCCAGGCCGACCGACGCCAGCAGCGCCTCCGCCTCCGTCTCGACGCGGGCGCGCAGGGCGGGCAGAAACGCCCGGACCAGCTGCTGATCGCGGTCGCCCAGCGCCAGGCGAGGCCGGGCCCGTAGCGCGCCGATCACCCGGTCGGTCACGAAGTCGCAGTCACAGTAGGCCTCGGGGATGGCCCCCCGCCGCAGCCGTGTCACCAGGGCCACCCAGTGCCCTTCCGACGCGGGGTCTCGCCAGGTGAAAGGCGTGCGGGCGCCGTCCGCCTCCACCAGGGCCGCTGCGTAGGCGCGCCGCGACTGCCCGTCGCTGGCCAGCACGCCGTCGAGCAGCAGCTCGGCGCCGACGTGCGCGGCGCCGCGCGCGCTGCCCCTGGCCACCCCACGTTCCATCAACGCGCGCGCCGTCCACGCTTGCAGATCCAGGAACGCGCGGCTCGCGTGAAACAGGGCATCGACGCGGTGGTGGTGGGCCTGGCCGTCGGCGACGGCGGCGGAGGTCGCGCGCGCGGCGACCGCGCCGCACAGGGGCAGCAGGTCGGGGGCCATGGCGCCCAGGATGAACGGCGCGTCGCCCCCGGCTCGCCTGGCCACCACCGCGTGCCCGAAGAAGTTCACGAACCCAGTCTACGGGCCCAGAGCTTGGTTGGCCCTGCCCGGTGTCCACTTGCGCCCGCGGCGGTGTCGAAGTCGTCGAAGTTCCGACGCCCGCCGGCCGCGCGCCCGGCAATCGTCAGTGATTTCGAGGCACGGCAGTGGACGCTCCGGTGGCACATGCTTTGCCCTGGGAAACAAGGACATGAACCGGAACGTTGCCCTGGGGGTGGTCACGGCGGTCGTCCTCACGCTGGGGGGGTGCTCGTACCAGCTGGTCTCGCCGCCGGCCCGGATGGTGAACCTCGAGTCGGCCAAGACGGTGGCGCCTGGTGAGACGGTGGCCGGCCTGCACGGCGCCGCCTACGCCGCCATCTTCGACCCGGGCGCCGTCGTCACGAACGCGTCCGTCCGGCGCGGCGTCGCGGACGACCTGGAGGTCGACGGGGAGCTGACGTGGGCGCGCGTGACCTACGATGGCTTCCCGGACATCGATCGAAACATCTACGCCGCGCGCCTGGGCGCGAAGATGTCGAATCAGCGCGGCTACGCGGCGCTGTTCGGCGGGGTGGGCGGCGGGTTCGCGCCGGCGGCGGGCGGCTTCACCGCCGCCGATGCCGGCGTCGCCATCTCCTATCCCAACTGCTACGTGGTCCCGTTCGGCAACGCCATGTTGTTCGGCAGCCTGCCCATCGGTGAGCGACAGGTCGATTTTCGCAGCAGCGACGGAACCATCCAGTCAACGGACAAGGCGGACGCGACGTACGGGTTCGGCTTCGGGACCGGCATCGAGATCCTGCTCTCCCATGACCGCTGTCGCGGGGGGCTCACCTCGCCGCGCCTGCAACTGGGCGGCGCCGCGGACGTCCTGATCCGCAGCGACGGTCCCGTGGTGACGCAAACCACGACGGAGACCGACGGGACCACCACCACGACCACCAGCAGCCGCGGTGGCCGTCACGGGATGCTGGGGCTGGCCGTCGGGATCGAGGTTCCCTTCTGAAGCCGCCGCGCGATCACCCGCCCGAGAACGACAGGGCGGCGAAGCTGACCACGCTGTCGTCGTCGATGTTCCAGTGATCGTAGGCCAGCACGGCTCCGCGCGCGGCCGGCACCGCGCGCAGGAACGTGTACAGGGGTGCCGAGCCGCACCACTTCAGATCGTCAACCCCGCGCCGCGCGGCCGGGCCGTCCCCGTGCACCAGGTTCCAGAAGCCGCCCGCGTCGCCGTCGACGATGCGCCCCAGGCGCGCGCCCTCGCGCGCGGTGATCGCCACCATCTCGTCGGCGTGCGCCCGGGCGCGCCAGCCGTCGCCGTAGCGTCGGCCCATGTGGGCCATGTCCACGCCCAGCACCCAGCACAGCGACTGTCCCTGGCGCGCCTGCAGCTCGCCCAGGGCGTCCAGCGCGGACGCCACGTCGCGGTCGTCCTCGGGCCGGGCGGCCAGCAGCGGACCACACAGCACCGGGACGATCTTCACGCCGGGACCGAAGCGGCTTTGCAGGAACAGCACCTGGAACTCGATCGAGTGCTCGATGGCGTGGCAGTAGTCCTCGACGACGAAGCCGCCCGGCGCCGCGGCGGCCAGCCCGTCGACGATCGCCCCGTCGGTCACCGCGTCACCGAACGGCGTGCGAAAAGGTTTGCGGGTCAGGCCGAACCGGCCGGGCTGGCCGTAGTGCGAGGTCCCCAGGATCACGAACGTGCGCGTGGCCGCGTCGTCCGGCAGCGCCGCGTAGGCTGCCGCGTAGGTGGCGGGGGCGGCGAAGGGGCTGACGTGGGGCGCGGCGATGCCCAGCAGCGCGCCGTCGCCGGCGGGCAGCCGCGGGAAGCCCGAAGGCAGCGCCCGCGCCGGCTCGGCCATCCATTGCCTCAACGTCGTCTGCAAAGTGGACAGCTCGCCGGGGTACCCGCCGCCAGCGTGCAGCGCTTCCCGCAGCTCGGCGCGCGCGAAGTCGCCCTGACGTCGTTGGCGCATGGACCGGAAGGTCCCGTCGTCCAGAAAACCGGCTTCGGACAGCGCGCCCAGAAAGTGCTGGCCCAGCTCGGTCACGTCCGCCTGCCCCGAGGCGCGTGTCAGGAAATCGCGCAGATCCAGGTCGGTGTGCGCGCCGTCGAGCAGGCGCAGCCCGCGCGTCAGCGGCGGGGGGATGATCAGGGTGCTGTCCGAGTAGCGATAGGGGTCACGCACCAGCAAGCCCGGCCGGTCCGGAAGCGGCGAGGGGAGAAACTCCAGGTCCAGGCGAAGCTTCGGCAGCGCGACGGGCACTGCTTCCAGTGTACATAGGGGCGAGCCGCCCGGCGACCATTCACCGACGGTGAATGGCGCCGCCAGGAGGAAGAAGGCCGCCGGCCTTGTCCGCCTCTTCGTAGCGCTTGCGCTTCCGCCACAGCGTCGAGTCATCGATGCCCAGCACCGCGGCGGCCTCCTCCATCGTCTTCGATTGACCGACGATGGCCATGATGTGGGCGCGCTCGATCTCGTCCAGGGTGAACGGCCCTCCCACGGTGGGGGTCTGCCCCCGTGCCCCCGCGATCCGCTCTGGAAAGGAGCGCGGCTCCAGGACCGGCGACGGCCACAGGATGACCGCCCGCTCGATGGTGTTGCGCAGCTCGCGCACGTTGCCGGGCCAGTCGTAGTCGCTGAGCACGCGCGCGGCGTCCGGTGACAGCTCGGGGACGGGACGTCCCACGGCGCGGGCGAAGAACGCCAGAAAGCGGCGCGCCATGGGCAGGATGTCCTCGCGCCGCTCGCGCAGTGACGGCACCCTGATCTCGATCACGTTCAGCCGGAACAACAGGTCCTCGCGGAAGCGCCCGCTGCGCACGTCGGCGTCCAGATCGCGGTTGGTGGCCGCCACCACCCGCACGTTGGCCTTGCGCGTGCGCGACTCGCCCACCCGCTCGAAGCAACGCTCCTGCAGGAAGCGCAGCAGCTTGGCCTGCATGCCGGCCGGCATGTCGCCGAGCTCGTCCAGGAACAGCGTGCCGCCCTCGGCGGTCTCGACCCGCCCCGGCTGATCACGGATGGCGCCGGTGAACGCCCCCTTGGCGTGACCGAACAGCTCGCTGGCCAGCAGATCCTCGGTCAGCGTGGGGCAGTTGATGGTGACGAAGGGTCGGTCCCGCCGCTTGCTCTGCAGGTGCATGGCCCGCGCGAACACGCTCTTGCCCGTGCCGCTTTCGCCCTTGAACAGAACCGAGACGTCGGCCTGGGCGGCCCGCCCCACCACCTCCAGCACGCCACGCATGCTGGCCGCGTCCGAGGCCAGGTCGACCTCGGGCGCCTCGTCGGCCAGCCGGCCCTGCAACTCCGCCACGCGCGCCGACAGTGATCGCTGCTGCTGCGCCTTTTGCACCAGGTGGCGGATCTGGGCCGGCGTGAAGGGCTTGGGCAGGTAGTCCCAGGCGCCGCGCCGGATCGCTTCGACGGCGGTCTCGATGGTGGCGTAGGCGGTCACCACGACGATCACGATGTTCGGGTTCTCGCTGAGCAGCATGGGGATCAGCTCCAGGCCGCTTTGCGCCCCCAGCTTCAGGTCCAGGAACACCAGGTCGAAGGCGGCGCGGCCGATGGCCTCCAGCGCCGCCTGCACCGAGCCTGCCTCGGCCACGTCCACGTCCAGCGCCTCCAGGCAAACGCGCAGCGTCTGCCGGATGTTCTTCTCGTCATCGACGATCAGCACCGAAAATCGCGGCATGGACCCTTAGTGTAGCGCCGCCGCCGAGAACCCGGCGATGGACGGCGTGCGAGACGGTCTCATCGCGCGGCGGTGCTGGTGGCTGGCGTGGCGGGCGACGGCCGGCCGAACTTCTGGTCCAGCGACAGGTTGACGGCCAGCACGTTGACGCGGGGCTCGCCGAAGACGGCCAGGTCGCGGCCCACGATGCGCGACTCGATCACGTCGCGAATGCGGTCCGGGGATACGCCGCGGGCCTGGGCGATGCGCGGCACCTGCCACAGGGCCGCCTGCGGCGACAGCTCGGGATCGAGGCCGCTGGCGGAGGCCGTCACCAGCTCCGCCGGCACGGGGCCCGCAGCGGCCGGATTCTCCTTTCGGAGGCGAGCGACGTCTGCGGCCGCGCGATCGCGCAGCTTCTTCGAGGTCGGGCCCAGGTTCGAACCGGACGAGGACGTGGCGTCGTAGCCGGCGCCGGCGGCGCTGGGTCGGCCTTGCAGGTAGGCCGGTGCGGCGAAGCTCTGCCCGATCAACTTCGACCCGACCACGGCCCCCTTCTCGTCGTGGGCCAGGCTGCCGTTCGCCTGGTCGGAGAACAGCGCCTGGGCGGCGCCCGTGACGGCCAGCGGGTAGACGAGGCCCGTCAAGATCAGGGTCACGACGGTGAGGCGAAGGGCGATCATGAATTCGCGACGCATGGGACATGCTCCTTTCAGACGATCGGTCAGACGACGTGCAACGCCTGCAGGGCCAGGTCGACCAGCTTGATGCCAACGAACGGCGCGATGACGCCGCCCAGGCCGTAGATCAGCAGCGAGCGGCGCAGGATGGCGGCCGCCCCCAGCGGGCGGTACTTCACCCCGCGCAGCGCCAGCGGGATCAGCAGCACGATGATGACGGCGTTGAAGATCACGGCCGACAGGATGGCGCTCTCGGGCGACGCCAGGTGCATCACGTTCAGCGGCGCGATCTCGGGGAACACACCCATGAACATCGCCGGCAGAATGGCGAAGTACTTGGCCACGTCGTTCGCGATCGAGAACGTGGTCAGCGTCCCGCGCGTCATCAGCAGCTGCTTGCCCACCTCCACGATCTCCAGCAGCTTGGTGGGGTTCGAGTCGAGGTCGACCATGTTGCCGGCCTCCTTGGCGGCCTGGGTGCCGCTGTTCATGGCCACCCCCACGTCGGCCTGCGCCAGCGCGGGCGCGTCGTTGGTGCCGTCGCCCGTCATGGCCACCAGCTTCCCCTTGGCCTGCTCGTCCTTGATCAGGCGCATCTTCGTCTCGGGCGTGGCCTCGGCCAGGAAATCGTCGACGCCCGCCTCCCGCGCGATGGCCGCCGCCGTGCGGGGGTTGTCGCCGGTGATCATCACGGTGCGGATCCCCATGGCGCGGAAGCGATCGAAGCGGTCCCTGATGCCCGCCTTGACGATGTCCTTCAGGTGAACGACGCCCAGCACCCGGTTCCCCTCGGACACCGCCAGCGGCGTGCCCCCGGCGTCGGCGATGCGATCGGTGATGGCCGTCAGCTGGGCATCGGCGTTTCCCTGCAACGCGTGGCTGACGATGGCGTCGACGGCGCCCTTGCGGATGCTGCGGCCGGGCAGGTCGATGCCGCTCATGCGCGTCTGCGCGGTGAAGGGGACGAACAGGCCGTCCGTGGACCTGGGCAGCGGCACGTGCAGCTTGTCGGTCACGAAGGTCACGATCGAGCGCCCCTCGGGCGTCTCGTCCGCCAGGCTGGCCAGGGCGGCCGCGTCCGCCAGGTGCTCCAGCCGGACGCCGTCCAGCGGCAGCAGCTCGGTCGCCATGCGGTTGCCGTGGGTGATGGTGCCGGTCTTGTCCAGCAGCAGCACGTCCACGTCGCCCGACGCCTCCACGGCGCGGCCGCTGGTGGCGATCACGTTCTTGCGCAGCAGGCGGTCCATGCCGGCGATGCCGATGGCGGACAGCAGGCCGCCGATGGTGGTGGGGATCAGGCACACCAGCAGCGCCACCACCGCGGTCGCCGACAGGGCGATGCCCGAGTACTTCGCCAGCGGCACCAGCGTCACGCAGGCGAACAGGAAGATGACGGTCAGGCCCACCAGCAGGATGTGCAGCGCGATCTCGTTGGGCGTCTTCTGGCGGGCGGCCCCCTCCACCAGGCGGATCATGCGGTCCAGGAACGATTCGCCCGGGTCGGTGCCGATGCGGACCACGATGCGGTCCGACAGCACCTTGGTGCCGCCGGTGACGGCCGAGCGGTCGCCGCCGCTCTCCCGGATGACGGGCGCCGACTCGCCGGTGATGGCCGACTCGTCGACGGAGGCGATGCCCGCGATGATCTCGCCGTCGCCCGGGATCATCTGGCCTGCCTCCACCACCACGCGGTCTCCCTTGCGCAGCGCCGACGACGCCACCACCTCTTCTTTGTTTCCGTTCACCAGCCGTCTTGCGGTGGTCTCCTTGCGCATCTTGCGCAAGGTGTCCGCCTGAGCCTTGCCGCGGCCCTCGGCCACCGCCTCGGCGAAGTTCGCGAACACCACGGTGAACCACAGCCAGATCGTGACCGAGGCGGTGAACCACAGCGGTGTGGTGGCGGGCCGCGCCTGAAGCAGGTCGCGGATCAGCACCAGCGTGGTCAGCACGCTGCCCACCTCGACCACGAACATCACCGGGTTCATGGCGACGTGCCGGGGCGCCAGCTTGCGCAGGCTGTCCCCCAGCGCGGCGCGTACGATCCTCCGGTCGAACAGCGACAGCGACTGAGCCTTGGGTCGAAACATGACTAGAACACCTTTCCTTGCAGAGCCTCGAAGTGCTCGACCACGGGGCCGAGCGCCAGCGCGGGGAAGAAGGTCAGCGCCCCCACGATGACGATCACACCCACCAGCAGCGCGGTGAACAGCCAGCCGGTGGTGGGGAACGTGCCGGCGCTGGGCGGCACCACCTTCTTCACCGCCATCGATCCGGCGATGCCCATCACCGGCACGATCATCAGGAAGCGGCCCGCCAGCATGGCCACCGCCAGGGTGACGTTCCACCAGGGCGTGTTCGCGTTCAGGCCGGCGAAGGCCGAGCCGTTGTTGCCGCCCGCGCTGGAGAAGGCGTACAGGATCTCGCCCAGACCGTGGGGGCCGGCGTTGTTCAGCGACGACGTACCGGCGTTCGACACCGCCCCCCAGGCCGAGAAGCCCAGCACGATGAGGGGGAAGATCAGCACGTACAGCATGCTCAGCTTCATCTCCCGGCCCTCGATCTTCTTGCCCAGGTACTCCGGCGTGCGGCCCACCATCAGGCCGGCGATGAAGACCGTCAGGACGACGTACACCAGGATGGCGTACAGGCCCGCGCCCACGCCTCCGAAGATCAGCTCGCCCAGCTGGATGTTCACCAGCGGCACCAGCCCGCCCAGCGGCGTGAAGCTGTCGTGCATGGCGTTCACCGCGCCGCACGACGCGTCCGTGGTGACGGTGGCGTAAAGGGCCGAGGCCGCCACGCCGAAGCGCGCCTCCTTCCCCTCCATGTTGCCCATCGACTGATCGACGCCCAGGCTGGCCAGGGCGGTGTTGGCGTGGGCCTCGGCGCCGTAGCAGACGGCCACGCCGGTGATGAACAGCACGCTCATGGCGGCCCAGATGGCCCAGCCCTGACGCGGGTTGCGGGCCATGCGGCCGTACGTGTACGTCAGCGCCGACGGTAGGGCGAGGATCATGAACAGCGACAGAAAGTTCGCGAACGGCGTGGGGTTCTCGAACGGGTGGGCCGCGTTGGCGTTGAAGAAGCCGCCGCCGTTCGTCCCCAGTTGCTTGATGGCCTCCTGCGAAGCGACGGGGCCCAGCGCCAGCGTCTGCTTGCCGCCCTCCAGGGTGGTGACGTCCAGGTAGGGCTTCAGGTTCTGGATCGCGCCCTGCCAGACCAGCAGCAACGCGAACAGCACGCTGAGCGGCAGCAAGACGTAGGCGATGGACCGGGTCAGGTCGACCCAGAAGTTGCCCAGCGCGCCCGGGGGATGGGCTGTCGGTTCATTCGATGATCGCCGCGTCAGCCCGCGGCCCAGCGCCAGCGCCACGCCGATGCCCGCCCCCGCGGAGGTGAAGTTGTGCCAGGCCAGCCCCGCCATCTGCGTGAAGTAGCTCATGGTCGACTCGCCGCCGTAGGCCTGCCAGTTCGTGTTCGTCGCGAAGCTGGCGGCGGTGTTGAAGGCCAGTTCGGGCGCGACGGGGGGGAGGTGCTGCGGGTTCAGCGGCAGCAGGTGCTGCACGCGCTGGATCAGGTAGGTGACCAGCACGCCCAGGAGGCTGAACGCCAGCAGCGCGAACGTGTACTGCTTCCAGGTCTGCTGCTGCGAGGGATCGACGCCCGATGCCCGGTAGACGAGGCGCTCCAGCGCGCCCAGCGTGCGCGGCAAAGGCGGGCGGGCGCTCTCGTAGACGCGAAACAGATACTGACCGAGGGGCTTCGTCACCGCGATGACGGCGGCGAAGAACACCAAGATCTGGATCCAGCCGATGGCGGTCATGGCGTCCTTTCAGAAGCGCTCGGGGCGAACCAGCGCGTAGACCAGGTAGATGGTGAGCAGCGCGGCCAGCGCCGCGCCGACGGCGTAATCGATGGACATGGCGGCTCCTAGAGGTGGTCGAACGACTTCGCGTAAAGGAAGGCCACCGCGAAGAAGGCGGCGGTGACGACGAGGAACAGGACGTCTTTCATGGTGAGACCTCGATTCGGGAAGGATCGCGACAGGCCGACAGCGCGGAGAGCGACGCGCGCTTCGCTGCGGGGCCTGAGCATCGGACATGCCATGCGGCGGCTGCCATGCGGCGGCTGCCATGCGGCGGCTGCCATGCGGCGGCTGCCATGCGGCGGCTGCCGCCCCGCTGGTCGGCTTCGTCACCTCTGGGGGCCGGCGCCGTGCAATCTGCACCTTCGCCCGGACCGCGCCCTGTGGTTCGCAGGAGCTCAGCGATGCGGCTGATACAGATGCCGCCGCGCCAGCTGCTGACAGTCCGGATCGCGCGCGCACTCGCTGAACTTCACGGCCAGTTCGGCCTGCCGCCGGCAGAACTCGCGCATCGACAAGGGGGGCGCCGGATCGCACACGTTCTTCAGGTTGGCGAGCGTGCTCTGCAGCAGGGGCAGGCGCTGCGCCTCGGGCAAAGCCCTGATGGCCCGCTGGTCGGCGGTGGCCGACCACCACACCAGCGCCGCCGCGGCCAAGAGGCCGACGGCGACGTAGAACATGCGCCCGATGCGAAGGGCGCGCGCGAAGTGGGGCTTCACGATGGGGGGGCCAGTCATGGGCGGTGGCTCGTCTGGCCGTACCAAACGCATCATGGGCCGCGCCAGAACTGCATGGGGTGCGCCGGATGTCGCGCGGCCCGCGTCGGGACCGGCACGCCTCTTGATGGGGCTGCCCGCAGGGGCGTAGCGTCGTCCTCGATCCTTCATGTCCAGTTCCCGTGCTTCCGCATCGGTCGCAAAGACCGCGGCTTCTGCAAAACGGCGGCCCGAGGACTTCCTCGAGCTGGTGGAGCGCAGCAAGCGGGGGCGGCTGAAGCTGTACCTCGGCTTCGCGGCGGGGGTGGGGAAGACCTTCCGCATGCTGGAGGAGGGGCACGCGCTGCGCCGACGCGGTGTGGACGTCGTGATCGGCTTCGTGGAGACACACGGCCGGGTGGAGACGCAGGCCCTGGTCGAGGGGCTGGAGGTGGTGCCGCGACGGCGCGTCGAATATCGCGCCGTCGAAGTGGAAGAGATGGACCTGAACGAGGTGCTGAAGCGCAAGCCGGCCGTCGCCATCGTCGACGAGCTGGCACACACCAACGTGCCGGGCAGCCGCAATAGAAAGCGCTACCAGGACGTGATCGAGCTACTGGACGCCGGCATCAACGTGATAGGCGCCGTCAACGTCCAGCACCTGGAGAGCCTGAACGACGTGGTCGAGCGGGTGGCCGGCGTGCCCATTCGCGAGACGATCCCCGACAGCTTCCTGAAGCAGGCCGATCAGGTGGTGAACCTGGACCTGGCGGTCGAGGATCTGCACGAGCGCCTGCACGCCGGCAAGATCTACAGTGCGGACCGCGTTCCCTGGGCCCTGGAACACTTCTTCAAGGACCAGAACCTGCAACACCTGCGTGAGCTGGCGCTGCGCGAGGTGGCGGAGAGCGTCGAGCGGGCGGCCCTGGCCCGCCCCGGTGCCGCTGCCGATGGCGGCGAGACGCTGCCGGCGCCGGCCGGTACGCGCATCATGGTGTGCCTGTCCTCCTCGTCGCCCCGCGCCGCCACCCTGGTCAGGAAGGGGTCGCGGCTGGCGGGGCGGCTGAACAGCGACTGGTTCGTGGTCTTCGTGCAGACACCCAGCGAATCGCCCGAGCTGATCGACGCCGAGACGCAGCGCCGGCTGATGGCGAACGCCGACCTGGCGCGCGAGCTGGGGGCCGAGGTGGTGCGCCTGGAGTCGGCGGATCCCGTGGAGGCGATCCTGGACTTCGCCCGCTCGCACGGCGTGGGCCACGTGGTGGTGGGCCGGTCCCACCGGGCGCGCTGGCGGCAGTGGCTGGGTCGGTCCATCCCCCTGCGCCTGGTGCGCGAGGCGAGCGGGATCGACGTGCACGTGGTCGCCACCGACGCCGACGGGGAGGCGCCGTGAGCTCCCCATGACGTTGCGCCGGAAGCTGGTGCTGGCGCAGGCGCCCCTGGCCCTGGCCCTGGTGATGGTGGGCGTGGTCTCTGCCGTGGTCACCACGCGCCTGGGCGAGCGGGCGCGCCTGATCCTGGCCGACAACTACCGCAGCGTGCTGGCGGCGCAGCGCATGAAGGAGTCGCTGGAGCGCATGGACAGCCAGGCGCTGGTGCTGCTGTCGGCGCGCACGCCGGCGCGGGTCGTGGCGTTTTCGGTCCAGCGCGAGGCGTTCGAGAAGGAGCTGGAGGTCCAGGAGGGCAACCTCACCGAGCAGGGAGAGCCGGAGGCGACGGCGCGCCTGCGCCGGGCCTGGGACGAGTACCGCAGCGCCCTGGCCCGCTTCGAGGCGCTGCCGGACCGCGAAACGCGCACGGAGCTGTACTTCGCCACCCTCGAGCCTGCCTTCCTGCGGGTGAAGGGCGCGGACGACGAGATCCTGGCCGTGAACCAGGACGCCATGGTGCGAAAGAGCGATCGCGCCGAGGAGCGCGCCCAGGCCTTCGAGCACACGGTGGTGGCGGTGGTGGTGCTGTCCCTGGGCTTGGGCCTGCTGGCCTCGGTGTTCTTGACCACCCGCCTGCTGCGACCGCTGAACGTGGTCAGCGCGGCCGTGCGCCGCTTCGGCGAGGGCGACCTGCGCGCCCGCGCCGCCGTGCAGGGCAGCGACGAGATCGGGGCCGTGGCCGCCGAGTTCAACCGCATGACCGAGAAGCTGGAGCGCTATCGGCAGAGCTCGCTGGGCGAGCTGTTGCAGGCGCAACAGTCGGCGCAGGCCGCCATCGACAGCTTGCCGGATCCCGTGCTGCTGCTGGACGCCGACGGGGCGCTGGGTGGGGTCAACAGCGCCGCGTCACACCTGCTGCACATCGACCCTGAGCGGCCGGCGGCCGAGGTGTTCGCCGGCGCCGATCCGGGCGTCCGGGCGGCCATCGACAGGCTGCGCGCGCACGTGCTGGCAGGAAAGGGCGCCTACGTGCCCCGCGGCTTCGAGGACGCGCTGCGCGCCCAGACGCCCGACGGCGAGCGGATCTTCCTGCCCCGCGCCACCCCCATCTATGGCGAGACCGGTGAAGTGACGGGCGCCGCGCTGGTGTGGCAGGACGCCACCCGCCTGTTCCGCTTCGACGAGCTGAAGAACGATCTGGTGGCCACGGTGGCGCACGAGTTCCGCACGCCGCTGACCTCGATCCAGATGGCGCTGCACCTGTGCACCGAGGAGGTGGTCGGTCCGCTGACGCCCAAGCAGGCCGACCTGTTGTTCGCCGCCCGGGAGGACTGCGAGCGCCTGCGCGTGATCGTGGACGACCTGCTGAACCTGTCGCGAATCGAGTCGGGGCACATCGAGCTCCATCGCCGGCGCGCCACACCGGCCGAGCTGGTGGAGGCCGCCGTCGACGTCCATCGGGCGGCGGCGGCCCAGGCGCAGGTGACCCTGCGATCGGTGGTGCCTCCCGGACTTCCCGACGTCTTCGTCGATCCCGATCGCTTGCAGCTGGTCTTCAGCAACCTGCTGAGCAACGCCATCCGCTATTCGCCCGCGGGGGCCGAGGTCTGGTTGCGGGTGGCGCCCGGCAGCCGCGGCCGCGGTCCCTTCGAGTCGGGAAGGACCGACAGCCGAACCGAGCGCCGAACCGAGAGCCGAACGTTCTTGCGCTTCGAGGTGGCCGACGCGGGCGCGGGCATCGCGCCCGAGCATCAGGTGGGCCTGTTCGAGAAGTTCTTCCGCGTCCCCGGCAGCCCGCGCGGCGGGTCGGGGCTGGGGCTGTTCATCAGCAAGGGGCTGGTGCAAGCGCACGAGGGGACCATCGGAGTCACCAGCGAGCCCGGCAAAGGTGCCACCTTCTGGTTCACGGTGCCGGCCGCGCCGCCTGCCGGCGCCGCCGATACCTGATCGGCGCCGTTCCCAGACCTCGAGATGGGCGGAAGACCAATGTGACGAAGGTGTGTCGGGTCGTCCTGGGCGCCTCGGCGCCGGGGCGCGGGATGCTAGGCTCCGCCGCCCACATGAACGACGGGGAGACGGGGCAGAAGATCGAGGCGGCTGACGAAGAGGTGTCGCCGGCCGAGCTGCAGGACGCCTGGCGCATCCTGACGCTGGGCGATCGGGTGGCGGGGTTCCGCATGTTGCCGCGCGAGGGGCAGGAGGAGGTCTTCTTCGGCCTGACCGCCGCCGAGCAGGCCGACCTGGTGTCGGCCCTGCCGGCCGGCGAACGCCGTAGCTGGGTGCGCCTGCTGGACCCCGACGACGCCGCGGACGTCATCCAGGCCGCCGAGCCGGAAGAGCGTGAGATGTTCCTGGCCTTGCTGGACGACGGCACCCGCAAGGAGGTGACGGCGCTGCTGGCCTACGAGGAGGACGCGGCCGGCGGGCTGATGAGCCCCCGCTTCGCCCGGGTCCGCCCCGACGTGACGGTGGACCAGGCCATCGGTTATCTGCGGCCGCAGACGCGCGAGCGCGCCGAGACCATCTACTACGCATACGTCCTGGACAACGACCAGAAGCTGCTGGGCGTCGTCTCGTTCCGGCAGCTGTTCGCCGCGCCCGGCAAGGCCAAGGTGCGCGACATCATGGCCACCGACCTGGTGACCATCCCCGAGGACATGGATCAGGAGCGGGTCAGCCAGATCTTCTCCGAGAACGCCTACCTGGCGCTTCCCGTCGTCGACGCCGAGGGGCGGATGAAGGGCATCGTGACCGTCGACGACATCGTCGAGGTGGTGCAGGAAGAGGCCACCGAGGACATCCAGAAGCTCGGCGGCACCGCCGCGCTGGAGGCGCCCTACCTGCAGGTCGGCATCATCCCCATGATCCGCAAGCGCGCCGGCTGGCTGTCGGCGCTATTCCTGGGCGAGATGCTGACCGCCACGGCCATGGGGTACTTCGAGAAGGAGATCGCCCGCGCCGTGGTGCTGGCCCTGTTCGTCCCCCTCATCATCTCCAGCGGGGGAAACTCCGGCTCGCAGGCCACCACGCTGGTCATCCGCGCCATGGCGCTGGGTGAGGTCCGGCTGGGCGACTGGTGGCGGGTGGTGCGCCGCGAGCTGGCGGCAGGCCTGGGCCTGGGCCTCATCCTGGGCTGCATCGGGTTCTGTCGCATCATGGTGTGGGAGCGGGTCTTTCACACCTACGGCGAGCACTACCGACTGGTGGCGATGACCGTGGGCACCAGCCTGGTGGGTGTCGTCCTGTGGGGCACGCTCAGCGGCTCGATGCTGCCGTTCTTGTTGCGGCGGCTGGGCTTCGATCCCGCCAGCGCCTCGGCCCCGTTCGTGGCCACCCTGGTCGACGTCAGCGGCCTGATCATCTACTTCACCGCGGCCAGCGTCATCATGAGCGGCACGCTGCTCTGATACCCGCACAGGTCGCTATTTCCAGCAGGTCAACGCCCTGCGCCTTGCAGGGGGGCGCACCCGCCGCCCCTCGATTTGCAGGGCCACGGCCGCCGGGGGCCTTGCAGAGCGGGGGGCGCGCCCGGCACGACCCGTGCTGACGGCAAGGGCGTGTTGCAAAACGCGCCCGTACCGACAGAACCCGAGCCGCCTCAACCCTCCAGCGCGGTGGCCGTCCCCGGCGACCCGCCCCGGTCGCCCTCGCGGCTGCGCACCACCCTGCTGGGCAAGGCACGCGATCTCCATGACCAGCGCATCTTCCACACCATCTCGCTGATTCCGTTCCTGGCCTGGGTGGGGTTGGGCGCCGACGGCCTGTCGTCGTCCGCCTATGGCCCCGAGGAGGCCTTCAAGACCCTGGGCACGCACAAGTACCTGGCGGTGGGGCTGGCGGCGCTGATGGCGTTCACGGTGCTCATCATCTCGTCGGCCTACAAGCGCATCATCGAGGCCTTCCCGCACGGCGGCGGCGGGTACGTGGTGGCCACCAAGCTGCTGGGCCGGCCCGCCGGCGTGGTGTCGGGCTGCGCGCTGCTGGTCGACTACGTCCTGACCATCACCGTGTCGGTGGCGGCGGCGGGTGACGTCATCTTCAGCTTCCTGCCGCTGGGCTGGGCGGGCGCCAAGCTGGGCGTCGAGGTGTTCTTCATCCTCTCGCTGACCACGCTGAACCTGCGCGGCGTGCGCGAGTCGGCGATCGCCCTGGCGCCCATCTTCCTGACCTTCGTCGTCACCCACGCGCTGGTGATCGTGGGCGGCCTGGCGGCCCGGGCGCCGGAGATCCCGGGCGCCGCGCGGGACGTGGCGGCAGGCTTTCATGGCGGCCTGCAGACCCTGGGAGCGGGCGGGATGTTGCTGCTGTTCATCCACGCCTACTCGCTGGGCGGCGGCACGTACACAGGGATCGAGGCGGTCTCGAACGGCCTGCCCATCATGCGCGAGCCGCGCGTGCGCACCGCGCGCCGCACGATGATGTACATGGCCGTGTCGCTGGCCTTCACCGCCACCGGCCTGCTGGTCTGCTATCTGCTGTGGCACGTCGACCCGGTGCCGGGGAAGACGATGAACGCCGTGCTGGTCGAGAAGATGACGGCGCGCCTGCCCCTGGGGAGATTGCTGGCCATCGTCACGCTGTTCTCGGAGGGGATCCTGCTGGTGGTGGCGGCGCAGGCTGGCTTCCTGGACGGGCCGCGGGTGCTGGCCAACATGGCCGTCGACAGCTGGATGCCGCGGCGGTTCGCGGCCCTGTCCGAACGCCTCACCGCCGGCAACGGCATCGTCCTGATGGGCGCGGCGTCGCTGGCCGCGTTGCTCTACACCGGTGGCGACGTGGGCAAGCTGGTCGTCATGTACAGCATCAACGTCTTCCTGACGTTCTCGCTGTCGATGTTCGGCATGGCGCGCATGACGTTCCAGCGCCGGCGGGAGACGGCGGGCTGGGCGTCGAAGCTGACGTTGTTCGTGGTGGGCTTCCTGCTGTGCGCCACGATCCTGGTCATCACGGTGCTGGAGAAGTTCCGGGAGGGCGGCTGGTTGACCCTCGTCGTCACCAGCGCCGTGGTGGCGCTGTGCTTCCTCATCCAGCGTCACTACCGCTTCGTGCGGCTGCGGCTCGCCCATCTGTACCGCGGGGTGCGCGATCTCGACGCCGGGACGCACGCGCCGCTGCCCATCACGAACCCCAACCTGCCCACGGCGGTGGTGCTGGTGCCCAGCTACGGCGGCGTGGGCATCCACACCGTGCTCAACGTGTTCCGCGCCTTTCCCAACCACTTCAAGAATCTGGTGTTCGTATCGGTGGGCGTCATCGACTCCGGCGGGTTCAAGGGCGCCGATTGTGTGCAAGAGCTGGAGGCCGAGACCAAGGCGATGCTGCAGAAGTACCAATCGCTGGCCACCAGCCTGGAGGTCCCGTCCACGTACCGCTTCTCCATCGGCACCGAGGCGGTCGCCGAGGCGGAGAAGCTGTGCGCGCAGCTGATGCGCGACTTTCCGCAAGCGACGTTCTTCGGCGGCAAGGTGATCTTCGCGCGCGAGCGCTGGTTCCAGCGCTTCCTTCACAACGAGAGCGCCACCGCGATCCAGCGCCGGCTTTATTGGCGCGGTGCGACGATGGTGATCCTGCCCGCGAAGGTTTCGGAGGGGGACGCCGTGGCTGCGTGACGGCGCCGCCGTGATATTCTGCGCCCTCCATGAAGTCGTGGCGCGGTCAGCTGTCGTTCGTTGGTCTGGCCACCCTGGCGGTCGCGATGCTGGTTCACGGCTGCGAGTCGCCGGAGCCGTTTCACCTGGACGAGGACGCGGCCGTCGCGCCTGATTCGGGCGGCGATAACCCTGGTTCCGGCGGCATCACGGGAACCGGCGGTCGGCCTCCCACCGGAACGACCGCATCCGGCGGGCGCGGTCCCACCGGGATGGGCGGTCGTCCCGTCGGCGGGGTCGGCGGGGGCACGCCGGCGTCGGTCCCGGGCTCCGGCGGCATCACCGGCAGCGGCGGGGTCCCGGTGGGCAGCGGCGGAAGAACGGGGTTCGGCAGCGGCGGTCTCGGTGGCCGGGCCGTGACCGCGTCGGGCGGCGCCCCCACCGGTTTCGGGGGGCGCGTCGGCACCGGCGCGACCGGGGGGCGTGCCTCGACGGGCGGGGCGGGCGGACGTACCACGGCGGCGGGCGGACGGGCCGGCACCGGCGGCGCCGGAGGACGGGGCGGGCGCTCCGGCGCGGGGGGGCGCGGCGTCGTCGGCATGTCCGGCAACTGCATCGACGAGATCCAGGCAAACGGTTACAGCGCCGGCGCAGCGCCCTCGTGCAGCGCCTGCAATGACAACGGGAAGTCGCTTCAGACCCAGTGTGAGGCGGTCATCGACTGCATGGCGCCCCTGTGGCCGTGCACCGGCAACTGTCTGACCCAGTGCTACAACATGGCCGGGGCCAGCGGACCGGTCATGTCGTGCGTCAGCGCCCTGACCACCGCCGCCTGCGGCGGCTAACGATTGCGCAGGCGGCGCGGAAGCTGACGCGCCGGTTGCTGTGCGGGAACTGACGGGCCCCGCGACTACTGCGAGGCGTTCCTCTGGCTGAAGTGCGGCTCGGCCGCCAGGCGGGCGAACGCGTCGACGATGCCGATCTTGCCCGACTGCAGGTCCGGCACCTGATCCGAACCGAGGCAGGCGTCGCTGGTGCCGTACGAGAAGGTGGCCAGGTAGGCCGCCATGCACTCGTGAATGACCGGCTGGGCGACCAGATCGGACATCAGCGACTCCTCGTCGGTGAACATGATCTGCGAGCCATCGGCGGCCACGGCCGTGGCCGACGAGTTCACGTCGTAGGTCCCTTCCTTGACCCGATAGCGGCCCCCCTCGTCGAAGTGCTCGAACCCGAAGCCGATCGGATCGAACAGCTTGTGACAGCCGGCGCAGGCGCCGCTCGCTCCCTGGGTCAGCTCGTGCGCCATCTCGTACCGATCACGCGTGGTGTGGGTGGCGGTCACGGGCGCCGTGGTGTCCAGCGAGGGGACGTTGGCGGGCGGCGAGATCTGCTTGCAGTACAGCTTGCGGTAGGGGATCAGCCCGCGCTTGGTCGGCGAATCGTTGGTGGGCGCCGCGTGCGAGGCCAGAAAAGCGCCCTGGGCCATGATGCCGACGCCGGTCCCGGCGGGGCGGGTCACCGACGCGTAGTCGTTCGACGGCATGGGGAAACCACCGGAGTACGCGTTGCCGCTGGCGTAGTACGTCGCCAGCGCCTTCGAGGGATTGGTGGTGTTCGAGGTCAGCAGCTCCTTCAAGCCGCCGTTCTTCTGGAAGACGATGTTGTCGATGAAGGCCCGCGTCTCGTTCAGCATGTCGTCGCTGACCTCGCTGAACTTCGGGCTCTGACTCTCGATGTTCGGCTTGCTCATCGACGTGACGTTGCCGTAGTCGAAGTACTGCTCGAAGAAGTGCTGCAGCACGGCCTTGCCCTGATCGGTGGCCAGCAGGCTCTTCGCCATCGCGGTGAGATCGCCGAGGTTCCCCGCCGAAGCCATCTGCAACATCTGATCGGTGGGCGTGGTGCCGGTGTAGTTGTACGCCAGCTCGGTGATCTGCTCGTACGGGCTCAGCTTGCGCATGCCGTTGCCCATGTCGGCGCCGATCTCGCTGCGGTACAGCGTGTTCGGCGACTGGATCATGGCGATCAGCATGTACTTCAACGCCGTCTTGAAGTCGGACTTCGTCTTCGAGGCGTCGAAGAAGGCCAGGTACTTGTCGTGCTCCGCCGAGCTGACGGGACGGCGGAACAGCTTCTGGCCGTACTTGTTCAGGAACGTCTCGGCGCAGGAATGATCGGCGGCGCTGGTCGAGCAGGGCAACAGCGACGACAGGGCGCTGCCGGTCACCGCGGTGGCGACCGAGGTGGCGGTGTCGAGGACCGAGCTGGCGAGCTGCGCCCCGACGGTGGCCGACTGATCGTTGTCGAAGCCGAGCGCCGAGATGGTGTTCGAGGGCAAGGAGGCGGTCCACTGCGACTTCACCTCGGGGAACACGTCGCTGAGGGAGTTCTGCAGCTCGTTGCGTGTCAGCAGCCGCAACGAAGGGCTGCCCAGGGCCGAGCTGTTACAGGACAGCGCGACGGTGGCGCTACCCCCCGAGCCGGTGCTGCCGCTGCCCCCGCCGGAGCCGGAGCTGTTGCCGCCCGAGCCCGAGCCGCTGTTGCCGCCCGAGCCGGTCGACGACCGGCCGCCGCTGCCCGGGTTGCTGGTGCCCCCCGAGCCGGTGGGGGAGCCCGCGTCGCTGGCCGTGCAGCCGGCGACGGCGGCGGCCGCGAACAGGCCCGCCAGTCCCAGCGCCAGCCTCTTCATGACAGCACCCCCGGGATGACGCCCGATGTACCGGGGAACGTGGCGTTCTTGGCTCCCATGGCCTGGGCGATGGTCAGGAACAGGTCGGTGGCCGGCCGGTTCACGACCGCCGTGCTGTTCTTGTCGGTTACCAGCGGGAACTGCACGACCTGGCCGCTCTTCAGGGCGCCGCCGGCCTTGCCGATGGTCACCAGGGGCAGGCTGTCCGGCGTTTGCGGGTACAGCACCTCGCTCATCCGGTTGTGGTCCGCGCCGTCGCCGATCTCGCTCATCCAGAAGATCAGGGTGTTGTCGAGGACCTTGGTCCCGGGCGCCGCCGGATCGTCGGTGTTGGCCAGCACCTTGACCACGTAGTTGGTCAGCTGCGTGGTGAACCACAGCTGTGCCTTGGCGAAGGCCATGCGCGTGGCCGGGTTCAGGTTGTCGACGCTGATGGGCGAGTTGTACTGCGCGCCCGACGCCGCCTGCGGCGTGGTGTGTGACAGCGTGCTGTGGTGCGAGCCGGGGACGTTCGCGAAGCTGAAGTCGAAGTCGCAGGTGGCGTACATCGGCATCAGTCCGATGATGGGCGCGGCGTTGCAGATCAACGCCTGGGCCACCAGCTCCAGCTGCGCCTGCAGGATCAGGGGGAAGTTCGAGGCCTGATAGAAGTAATCGTTGCCGCCGCCCGGCTCGACCACGTTGCCCGCGCTGGCCTTCCGCACCGCCTCGACGGTGGGCAGCGTCGGCTTCGTCGAGCAGCTGGACATCCCGCCGCCGCCGCCCCCGCCCGAGGCATCGGACTGCAGCGACTGGATCGATTGCAGATGCACCTGCAGCTTGTTCTGCTCGTTGGTCAGGTTCTTCAACGTTCCCTGCAGCGACTGGATCTCGCTGGCGGTGAACGCCAGCAGGTCCTGCCGCAGCTGAACGTCGGCGCTGACCGCGCCCGTGCTGGGGCTGCCCGTGCTGGCGCCGCCGAACAGGCTGTCATAGGCGGCGACCGGGTTCTTCTGCGGATCGATGGGCGTGCCGTTCCAGAACAGCATGCCGTTGTGGTCCATGCCCGACGGCATATGGGAGCAGGCGCCCAGGATCAGCGGCTTGATCCCCAGGGCCTTCCCGATGACCTGGTCCATGGTCGTGCGCGAGGTCGTGCTATCGGCGCCGGTGTAACCGGACAGACAGTTGACGATGCCGTCGTGGGTGGCGCCGTCGCCGACGTACTGGAAGCCCTGGTAGACGTTGACGTAGCTCTTGTACGGCTGCAGCGGTCCCAGGATGCTGACGTTCGTCTGGTCCAGGGCGAAGTTCGTCAGGTCGCCGCCCATGATCTTCGGCGCGAAATGTTCGGGGGCGGTGCCGTGCGGCGTATAGAAGACGAACATCCGCTTGGGCGCTGCGCCGCTGGCGGCGTGGGCCATGCGCGACAGCCGCATGGCGGCCGGCACGGTCATACCCATCGCCAACCCTTTCAGGAACATCCGGCGACTGAGGGCCTTCGCCGCGCGCGAGAGTTGCAGGTGTGGGGGCATAACAGGGGGCTCCTTTAGACTCTGACCTGGAACCTGACGTCTGGAACTGACCGTTCGGGAAAGCGGGGGACGCTGCCCGTCAAAGTTTCAGCTTGGCGCGTCGATCTGGCCTTGTCGAGCCCCCAGTACCCCTGATTCCCCCCGCTCCGCAGGGCAGTCCAGGACGCGTGACCGACGGCGCGCCGGCCGCCTGGCACCGGCGATTGGGATGACGGACTGCCTCCCCGGTTACACCCCTTGAAGGGACCATCGCGTCCCGCTAATCTCCCGAGATGCTGCCCGATGGGCCTCTTCGCGAGGCGTTGACTTTCGATGACGTCCTGCTGGTTCCAGCGGAAAGTGACGTCATTCCCAAGGATACGGACGTCCGCACCCAGCTGACGCCCAGCATCCGCCTGGCCATCCCGATCATCTCCTCGGCGATGGACACCGTCACCGAATCGGCGACCGCCATCTGCATGGCGCGCGAGGGGGGCATCGGCATCGTCCACAAGAACCTGACCATCGCCGAGCAGGCGCTGGAGGTTCAGAAGGTCAAGAAGGCCGAGACCGGCGTGGTCCTGAATCCGGTCACCATCGGCCCCGACCAGAAGCTGGCCCAGGCGCTCGAGTTGATGAAGCGCCACGACATCTCCGGCCTACCGGTGGTGGCGGCGGACGGCCGGGCCGTGGGCATCATCACGAACCGGGACGTCCGGTTCGAGCGGAACCTGGAGCAGGCGGTCAGCACCATGATGACGCGCAAGCTCATCACCGTTCCCGAGGGCACCAGCCTGGAGGATTCGAAGGAGCTGCTGCACAAGAACCGGATCGAGAAGCTGCTGGTGGTCGACAACGCCGGCCGGCTGCAGGGCCTCATCACCATCAAGGACATCCAGAAGGCCCAGCAGCATCCCTTTGCGGCCAAGGACGACTTCGGTCGCCTGCGCTGCGGGGCCGCCGTCGGCATCGGTCCCGATCGGGCGGAGCGGGTGGGGTCGCTGCTGGCGGTCGGCTGCGACGTCATCGTCGTCGATACGGCTCACGGGCACTCGCGCGGGGTCCTGGACGCCGTCGCCGACATGCGCAAGACCTTTCCCAAGGCGCAGATCATCGCCGGCAACGTCGCCACGGCCGAGGCGGCCGTGGCGCTGGCCAAGGCGGGCGCCGACGCCGTGAAGGTGGGCATCGGCCCCGGCTCGATCTGCACGACGCGGGTGGTGGCAGGTGTGGGCGTCCCCCAGGTCACGGCCATCAGCGACTGCGCGAAGGCCCTGGACAGGATGGGCACCACGGTGATCGCCGACGGCGGCATCAAGTACTCGGGCGACGTGGCCAAGGCGCTGGCCGCCGGCGCGCACTGCGTGATGATCGGCAGCCTGTTCGCCGGCACCGACGAGGCGCCGGGCGAGGTCATCCTGTACCAGGGCCGCAGCTACAAGGTCTACCGGGGCATGGGCTCGATCGGCGCCATGCGCGCGGGCAGCCGGGACCGCTACTTCCAGGCCGACGTCACCACCGACGCGAAGCTGGTGCCCGAGGGCATCGAGGGCCGTGTGCCGTACCGGGGCAGCCTGTCCCAGTCGCTGTATCAGCTGATCGGCGGCGTGAAGGCCGGCATGGGCTACTGCGGCTGCCACACCATCGACGAGCTGCGCACCAAGGCCCGCTTCGTGCGCGCCACGCCCATGGGCCTACGCGAGTCGCACGTGCATGACGTCATCATCACCAAGGAAGCACCGAACTACCGTGAGCAGTGAGCCTTGAAACGCGACGCGATCGTCATCCTGGACTTCGGCGGGCAGTACACGCAGCTCATCGCCCGCCGGGTGCGTGAGCAGAAGGTCTACTCGGAGATTCATCCCTTCAACGTGCCGGTGGCGCGCATTCGCGAGCTGGCGCCGAAGGGCATCATCCTGTCGGGGGGGCCGGCCTCGGCCTACGCCGAGGGCGCGCCGCGCGTGGATCCCGCCCTGTACGAGCTGGGCATCCCCATCCTGGGCATCTGCTACGGCGTGCAGCTGACGTCGCTGCTGCTGGGGGGCAAGGTGGTGGCCGCCGAGCACAAGGAGTACGGCCGCGCCAACCTGCGCATCACCCAGCCGGGCGAGCTGTTCCACGGCTTCAACGCCGGCGAGGACGTTCCGGTGTGGATGAGCCATGGCGATCGCGTCGAGGCGCTGCCCCCCGGCTTCTCGGTGATCGCCGAGAGCGCGAACTGCCCGGCGGCCGCGGTGGCGGCGCCCGATCGCCGCTTCTGGGGCGTGCAGTTCCACCCCGAGGTGGTCCACACGCCGCGCGGCGGGGAGATGCTGGCGAACTTCCTGTTCCGCATCTGCCGGTGCGAGCCCAGCTGGACCATGGCTGGGTTCGTCGACGAGGCGGTGGCGGCCATCTCCGCCAAGGTAGGCCCCACGAAGCGCGCGGTGTGTGGGCTGTCGGGGGGCGTCGACTCGTCGGTGGCCGCGGCCCTGGTGCTGCGCGCGCTGGGGGAACGGCTGACCTGCATCTTCGTCGACACCGGCCTGCAGCGGTCGGGCGAGGCCGCCCAGGTTGAGTCGTTGTTCCGGGACGCCTTTCATGCCGACCTGCGGGTGGTCGACGCCACCGAGCGCTTCCTGGGCGCGCTGGCCGGCGTCACCGATCCCGAGCAGAAGCGGAAGATCATCGGACGCGAGTTCATCGCGGTGTTCGACGACGAGGCCAAGCGCATCGGCGGGGTCGACTTCTTGGTGCAGGGGACGCTGTACCCCGACGTCATCGAGTCGGTGTCGCTGAAGGGGCCCTCGGCGACCATCAAGTCGCACCACAACGTGGGCGGCCTGCCCGAGCGCATGCGCCTGGGGCTGGTCGAGCCGCTGCGCGATCTGTTCAAGGACGAGGTGCGCCTGCTGGGCGCCGAGCTGGGGCTGCCCCATCACGTGTTGTGGCGCCAGCCGTTCCCCGGGCCGGGCCTGGCCGTGCGCATCCTGGGCGAGGTGACGCGCGAGCGCTGCGACGTGCTGCGCGCCGCCGACAGCATCATCGAGCAGGAGATCCGGGCAGCGGGCCTCTACGAATCGATCTGGCAGTCGTTCGGCGTGTTGCTGCCGGTGCAAAGCGTGGGCGTCATGGGCGATGAGCGGACCTACGCGAACTGCCTGGCCCTGCGCGCGGTGCATTCGCGCGACGGCATGACGGCCGACTGGGTGCAGCTGCCGTACGAGCTGCTGGCCACCATCTCGTCGCGGGTGGTGAACGAGGTGCGCGGCATCAACCGCGTGGTCTACGACATCTCGTCGAAGCCCCCGGCCACCATCGAGTGGGAGTAGCCGTGGTCGGCGGCTGCCGCTTCGCCCCGCGCGAGGTGAAGCGCGCCCGCCGCGTGTGGCTGGTGGCGGCGACGGTGCTGGTCTGGTCGGCGGGGGTCGCCCCGGCCTGGGCCGATCCGCTGGTGCAGGAGGCACACGGGGTGGTCGTCGACTGGCGGCACGGCACGGTCACGGCGCGCGGCGTGGCCGCGGCGGACTGGCGCATGCCGTCGGCTGACGTGGCGCGCGCGGGCGCCGAGCGCCGCGCCCGCAGCGAGGGGCGCAATCACCTGGTCGAAGCGCTCCGCGCCCTGCCGCTGGGAGGGGGGCGAAAGCTCGACGAGCCGGGCATCGCCCGGGCCGTGGAGCGGGCCCGCACGCAACACGTCGAATACCAGTCGAACGGGGGCGTCACCCTCGAGCTGGTGGTCGGCTTCGGCGATTGGGACCAGCCTGGCGAGGTGAGCCCGTCCGCCGGCACCGGCGCGGAGACTCCCCCCCTGGCGTTTCGCCTGGCCGAGGGCAGTCTGGCCGCCGAGCCCCGGCTGCTGATCGGCGACGCCGAGGTGGCGCTGGGGCCCGTCAGCTACGCCCCGGCGGGGGAGCTGTCCCCGGACGTCCGGCCGCTGGCCGTTCGCGCCGACAGGAAGGGCCGGTTGGTCGGCGATGCCAAGCTCGATCCGGCGGCGCTCGCTCATCGGCGCGCGGTGATCTACGTTCAGAAGATCCAGCGATGACTGACCGGTCCTTTGCCCCAGACCCCGCCGGGCCGCCCGCCCCGCGCGCCGCGAATCCGCTGGCGGCGATGACGTCGGCAACCTCGGCGCGGCCGGTCCGCTTGCGCGACCGGGCCCCAGAAGCCGCCCGCGGCGCCGTTTGCCTGTGCCTCGCCTGGCTGCTGTGGGTTGGGCGCGCGCATGCCCAGGCGCCTGCCGGACAGGTGCCCGTGGCTCCCCCCCCCGCTGCGGCCGCTTCGCCGGCCGCCCCGCCGCCGCCGCTTCCCCCGGGCACGCACCTGGGCGCCGCCGAGGTGGCGATCGTGGGCGGCAACCTGGCCAGCGCCCGCGAGCGCGCGCTGGCCGAGGCGATGAAGCAGGCCGTCGCCGACGCGCTGGCGGTGGTGGCACCGGACGCCAGGAACAGCGATCCGAAGCTGGTGGTGCAGGTGCTGGCGCGGGCCCGCACCTTCGTCCAGCGCTATCGCACGCGCGAGGACGGCCAAGTCGGGGAAGGGCAAGGCCAGGGGCAAGGACGCTACGGCGTGAAGATCGAGGCCGAGGTCGACGAGGCGGCGCTGGGGCGGGCCTTCCAGAAGACGCCGGCCGCCGGTTTGCCCCTGGCCGCGGGCGCGCCGTCGTACCTGCTGGTGGCCACCGGCCCGCCCGAGGCCGCGGACGCCGTCTATCGCGCGCTGGCCGCGGGTGGCACGCGGGTCGAGCGAGCGCGCGAGGCGCTGTCGACCGGCGCGGCCGGCGAGCTGGCCGCGCGGGGAGGTCTGGGCGCGATCATCTTCGCCAACGCCACCGTCACCCGCGAAGGTCAGGTCCGGGGCGTCGGCGTCGAGGCGGTGTCCTGCGCGGTGGCCGTTCGCCTGGCGGCCGCGGGCAGCGCGGCGGCCCTCGCCGAAGACACGCGCAACGAGCGCAGCTTCGCCGAGCACGAGGAAGAGGCCCGGAAGGATTGCCTGGGCCGCGCCGCCGGCGTGGCGGTCCGCCACGTCATCCCCCAGACGGGCACCGGGCGGTCGCCTTCGGATCTGCGGACGGTGGTGGCGGACGTCGACGTGGTCGAGCCGGCGGCCGTCCTGGCCCTGCTGAAGCAGCTGCGAGGCAGCGGCAGCGTGTCGGCGGTCGATCTGCGGCGGGTCCTTCCGGGTCGCGCCGAGCTCGCCCTCCGCTCGCGCCTCACGGCGCCGGCGCTGGCGGCAGCGATCGCCCGGGAGAACACGGGTCCCGTCGTCATCTCGGGCGTCGACGTCTCGGGCGAGCTGATCCGGATGGTGGCCCGCACGCGCGAGGTGGCCGCGCCCGTCGTGCCGCCGGCACCCGGGGCGGCTCCTGCGCCTTCGCCTGCCGGCAATGTCGCACCCGTCCCCCCTGCCGCAGCCCCGGGGGCCCCCACGCCATGAAGCGGATCCTGCTGGTGATCGGGTTGCTGTCGCCGCAGGCGATCTCTTCCTCGATCTTCGCCTCGATCTTCGCCTCGATCTTGGCCTCGGTCTTGGCCGCCGCCCTCGTTCCGGGATGTGCCACGCTGGGCAGCCCGAAGGACGTGGTGCCGTTTCACGTCCAGGTGAACGTCCCCGACGCCACCATCTGGGTCGATGACCAGCTGGTGGGCAGCGCCAAGGCGCTCGAGAAGGACGGGACGTTCCTGCGCGCCGGGTTCCATCGCGTCGAGGTTCGCCACCCGGACTACTATTCGTACTTCGCCGAGGTCACGCCGAAGCCGGGAGAGCCGGTGTTGATCCAGGCCCAGCTGCACGCCCTTCTGCAGTGAGCCAGCGGCGGCAGGGGCGGGGCTGCCGTCGGTCGTCCCGCGCACCAGGTTCCTTCGAGAGCCGCGCGTGATTTCAATCGCTGGAATCGCCTTGCTGGCCGCCGTTCGCGCGGGCGCGCCCGGGGGATTTCCGGTCCGGGTGGCGTGGGACGCCCCTGCGGGCTGTTCCGACGTCGACACCTTCTTCGCGGGCGTGGCGGCCCGCGCCGAGCGCGTTCGCCGCGCCGAGCCCGGCGAGGAGGGGGCGCGGCTGGAGGTCAAGCTGGCCCGGCAGGGACCGAAGGTTCACGGCGAGCTGCGCCTGGTCGCCGGCGACGGAGCGAGCGAGCTGCGCAAGGTCGACGGCGCGACCTGCGACGAGGTGGCCGAGGCGCTGTCGTTGACCGCGGCGCTGGCGCTCACCACGTCCGCGCGGGTCGTCCCCCCGGCGTCGGGGGGCGGGCCGGCGCCATCGCCCGCGGTCGCGCCGGCCGCAGCGTCGGCGGGTCCGGCCGTGCCGCCGGCGGCCACGCCGCCTGCGGCGACGCCCATGCCCGCTCTGCCTCCGCTGTCGCCGGTGCCCCCTCCTGCGGCCCCGCCGGTGCGGGCCGACGCGCCGGGGGCGGCGGCGTCCGGGGATTCTTCCCGGAACTCTTCTCGCGATTCCTCCGCGCCGTCGCCGGCCGCGCCGGGCCGCTCGCTGGCGTCATGGCTGGCGGTGGGACTGGGACCGGCGGTGGGGGAGGTGGTGGCTCCGCACCTCAGCGTGGGCGGAACCGCTCAGCTGCACGTCGCGGAGCGGCGGCCGGACCATCTGGGGCCCTCGGCCTCGCTGGGATTTCTGTACCTGCGCAACGACCTGCTGGGGGCGGCCGACGCGGCCTTTCGCCTGGCTGCCGCCAGCGTGACCGCCTGCCCCGGATGGGGCTGGCACGGCGGTCTCGCCTCCGTCGAGGCATGCGCCACGGGCGTGGGGGGCTGGCTGGCCGCTTCCGACGCCGGCGTGACGGTCAGCCGCTCCGTCAGCCGAAGCTGGTGGAGCGCCGGGGCCATGCTGCGGGCCCGCGCGCCGATCGGGGCGGGGTTCAGCTTGCAACTCGATGCGTCGGCCACGGTGCCGCTGGTGAAGCGGCGCTTCGTGACGACGACGCCGGAGCAGACGGTCGGGACCTCCCCCGCGGTGGCGCCCCTGGTCGGACTGACCGTCGTCCATGGGCTATGATGGCGCCGCCGTGATCACCCGGCGTTTCCCCGGGAATCCTTCAGGGCCTGGCCATGCCGCGTCTGTTCCTGGTCGATAGCTCCGCTGCTCACCAGCCATCCGACGAGGATGGCCGGGATGCCGTGGACGAGCCCACCCGGACCCCGCCCCAAGATTCGCGATCGTCGGCCAACGCCGACCGCGACGATCGCCTGCGCGGATTGGTCGACGGGTACATCGATTTCGTGGCGCGCGTGCTGCGGAACGCGGGGACGCCCCAGGCGGACATCGACGACGAGGTCCAGCGCACGTTCATCATCGCGGCCCGGCGGCTGGACGACGTTCGCGTCGGCGCCGAGAAGAGCTTCCTGTTGCAGACGGCCCTGAACGTGGCCGCCCATGCCCGGCGCACCATCGCGCGCCGGCGCGAGGTGGCGTCCGAGCACGCCCCCGAATCGTTCGATTCACGTGCCACGCCAGAGCAACTGACGGATCAGAAGCGGGTCCGGCACTTATTGGATCGAATCTTGGACCAGATGGGCAGCGAGCTGCGCACCGTCTTCGTCCTTTACGAGTTCGAGGAAATGAACATGTCCGAAATAGCCGAGGTCCTGGGGATCCCGCCGGGGACGGTGGCTTCCCGGTTGCGCCGGGCGCGCGTCGAGTTCCGGGCGCGGGTGGGGATGATCGAGGGCCTGTCAAAGGCGGAGCGGGAGCCATGAGCGATCCGCCACGCCTGCTGGACGAGAGCGAGAGCGCGACCGAGAAGGCGCTCCTGCACGCGGGGCGGTCTTACCGCAGTGGGCGAGCGACCCGCGCCAAGACGCTGGCCGCGCTGGGCATCGCCAGCTCGACCGCGGTGGTGACGGCTTCGGGCAGCGCCGCGGCGTCGTCGTCCGTCGCGAAGCTGACGGGCGCCAAGCTGCTGCTCGCCATGTCCGCGGTGGGGGCGGTAGCCCTGGTGCCCGTCGCCTATCGTTCCCATCACCACGCCGCCACCCCCCGCGCGAAGGTGGCGGCGCCGGCGGCGCCGTCCCCGCTCGCCGACGGGCCGGCGCCGGCCGCCGTCGCAGAAGCGCCCGCCGCGCTGGTCGAGACGCCGGCGCCGGTGAAGACCGCCACGGCCAGGCCGGCGCGTCCGGCCGCCCCGCGCGCCGAGACCGTCAGTCTGTCGCAGGAGCTGGCGGCCCTGGATGCCGCGCGCGCGACCATGGCGCGCGGTGACGCCCGCGGCGCGCTGCTGCTGCTGGACGGCTATGGCAAGACCTGCCCGCAGGGCCGCCTGCGGCTGGAGGCAGAGCTGCTGCGCATCGACGCGCTGGCGAAGAGTGGACAGGCGCAGGCCGCGAGGCACCAGGCCCGGGCCTTTCTGCGCCACCATCCGGGCAGCGTGCTGGCGGCGCGGGCCCGCGGCTATCTGGCCAGCAGCGACGACCTGGGCGATTGACGTCAGGCGGAGTCAGGCCGTGCCACGCGCCCTAGCAACAGCCTGCCGGCGGCGCGGCGGCGCCGCGACGGCGCGCGCCCTGCTGGGGGCCGCCTGCCTGACCGCTGCCCTGGCCGGCTGTCGCTCGACCGTCGATTCGCTGGGCTACGACGACGACCCCACGGGCGCGCACCTGCGCCGGATGCACGGCCCGGCGAGCTACCCGAACGCGTTCCGAGACCTGCTGGGGAAGACCAACGCGGAGATCGCCGACAAGATCGCCAGCGCGTTCAACCAGCTGTTTCACGGCGACCCTTCGACCCAGGCCATCTACTTCCCCGTCGCCGGTCAGGACCAGGCCTACATCAAGGACATCCTGCACGGTGACATCCGCAGCGACGGGATGGGACTGGGCATGCTGATCGCGGTCGAGATGGGCAAGCACGACGAGTTCGATCGGCTGTGGAACTACGCCCGGACGTCGATGCAGGTGCAGACCGGGCCGGACAAGGGTTACTTCCTGTCGTCCTGCGCCACCTCGGTGAACCCCGGCGTCACCTGCTTCGAGCCGTTCGGTCCGCAGCAGATGCTGATGGCGCTGTTGCTGGCCAACGATCTGTGGGGCAGCCCGGCGGCCGACGGCGGTGTCGCGCTGGCCGGTGCCGACGCCGGAACCGCCGCTGCGGCCGACTATGCGGCGGCGGCCAGCGAGCTGCTGACCGTCATGCGGCACAAGGTCGACCAGAACGGCGGCATCGTGGCGGGCGTGACGGACATGTTCGACCCGGTCAGCGCGCTGGTGTTCGGGCAGCCCGACAGCGCCTACGCCGACGTGACCCGCCCCTCGATCGAGATGCCCGGTTATTACGATTTATGGGCGCAGGCCACAGGCGACCCGTTCTGGACGCGCGCGGCGGGGGCCGGCCGTGACTACTGGAAGCGCGTGGCCGACCCAGCGACCGGGCTGGTCCCTTCCGGCAGTCACCTCGACGGCTCGGTGATCGCCGATTCCGACACCTTCTCCAGCGAGGCCTACCGCAGCCTGGTGAACTTCGTGGTCGACTGCGTCTGGGCGGCGGGGGCTGCCGGAACGGCGGACCCGAGCACCACCCCGCCGGCCGCCGCGGCCCCGGCGCCGGATCGATCGTGGGACGTCGCGGAGGCCAACCTGCTGCTGGGCTTCTTCATCGGCGCGGACATCAACCAGTACGGACGCGAGTTCACGCTCGACGGGCTGACCCTGGATCCGGACCGTGATCCCGCCCTGGTGGCGGCGAACGGGATCACCGGCGCGATCTCCACGATCGGCAGGCGCAGCGACTTCATCCAGGCGGTCTGGGACATGGACATCGCGACCGGCAACGCCCGCTACTTCACCGGGACGATGCAGATGCTCGGCCTGCTGCTTCTGGGCGGCCAGTTCCGCGTCTGGTAGCGCGGCCTGGGGGCGTCATGGCGGCTCAGACGGTCTCGCAGAACTCGATCTGTCGGGGCACCTTGAAGGGGGCCAGGTTGCGCGCGCAGTGGTCGATCAGCTCCTCGGCCTTGCAGGTGCCGGCGCGCACGACCTGCGCCACCACCATGGGTCCCCCCTGGTCGTCGGTCACGATGCGGGCCTTGGCGGCCTTCACCCGCGGGAAGCTCTCCAGGCAACCCTCGACCTCGCTCAGCGCCAGCCGCTTGCCGTCGACCTTCACCAGGTCGTCCTCCCGTCCCGTGATCCTGACCCGCCCGAAGCGGTCCAGCTGACCGAGATCGCCGGTGCGGAACCATCCCTCGGCGTCGGTGCCGCCCACGGGGACGTCGTCTCCGCGGGAGGGCAGCCGCATCTTCGGCACCGACAGGCTCGACAGCGCGCGCGAGCGCACCCACAGCGGTCCGGGGGCTCCGGCCGTGGACTTCGCGCCGTTGGCGGCGGTGACCCGAATCTCGACCCCGTCGAAGGCGCGGCCGACCGACTCGGGATCCTTTCCCGTCCCCTCGATGGCCACCGGGCCGGCCTGCGTCGAGTGATAGAGCGACAGCGGACGCACCCCGAAGCGCTCGTAGAAGGCCTCGGCGATGGCCGTCGGCAGCGGGGACTCCGAGCTGAGGTAGCGAGGATTGGCCAGCTTCAACGGCTTCAGCGTGGGCACGCGCGCCAGCGCGCCGTACAGCGCGGGCGTGGCGGGGAACAGATCCACCGAGTGGTCGCGCAGCAGCTTCGAGATGCGCCGCGCCGAGACCTCGTCCTCGAGGTACAGGGTCGCGCCGAAGGCCATGCTGGGGATCAGGCCGAAGTCGAAGCCGTAGCTGTGATGCAGCGGCATCGCACACAGCAGTCGATCGGTCGGCCCCAGCCGCAGGGTCTTGCCCAGGCTCTGCGCCAGCGCGGCGAAGTTTTCGCTGGTGCGCACGATGCCGTGTGGATCACCACCCACCGTGGCGGTGAAGTGCACCGACAAGGCCCCCGCCTCCCGGAACGCGGGCAAGGGCGCCCGCTTGTAGAGGTTGCAATTCAGCAACGTCCCCTGCAGCCGGCGACGGCTCTCGGGCGCGAACTTCGTGGCGGCGATGGGCCCGGAGCCCAGGGTGTAGACGCCGCTCTGCCCGGTGATGCCGCTCGGATTGGTGGTCTCGCTGCCGCGGGGCCGCGTGATCAGGCCGCGCAGGGGCGCCGCCTCCAGGATCATCTCCAGCTCCCGCGTGCCGGTGGTGGGGTCCAGCGGCACCACCACGGCGTCGATCTTCGCCAGCGCCAGGCACAGGATGACGAAGTCGGGCACGTTCCCCAGCATCACGCCCACCCAGGCCCCGGGCCCGATGCCCATGGCGGTCAGCTCCTGCGCGCGCCGATCGACCCTGTGCAACAGGCCGCGCCAGGACAGGTAGGTGTCGCGATAGACCAGCGCCTTTTCGCTTCCGCGATCCGACGCGATGGTCGTGAGCCATTGATAGAACAACATGTACGACCGACAGCCGCGCGCGGGGGAGCCGGCGAGGGTCGCGCTAGTCTATACGGGGGGTCCGCCCTATCAATACATTTCCGGACGTGCGCGGCGCCGGGAGACCTCGGCAGGCCGCGGGACGGCTCCCCGGGGGCACCGGCATGCCCGCCGCCACGTCATCTGGCCGCGGTCAGCAGGTGCTGGGGGCGGTGGGCGGGGGCCGTCTCGGCCAGGTACTCCTCGACGATGCGGCGACCCACGTAGGCGGCCTTGATGCGCCAGGAGGCCTGGTTCCCGATGACGACCGCGAAGGCGATCTTGGGGTGGTCGGCGGGGGCGAAGCCGACGAACCAGCTGTAGCCCAGGTAGCCCTTGTCGGTCTGGGCCGAGAGGGTGCCGGTCTTGCCGGCCACCGAGACCGGCAGCAGCGGGTGTCCCTTGCGGTCGTGGAAGGCGCCCTTGGCCGTTCCCATGCGCGTGGTCAGCTCCATCATCTGGCCCACCTCGCGCGCCACGGCGGGCGTCATCACGGTACGGCCGCGGCGCACGGGCAGCGCCACCGGCTGCCCTTCGGACCCGACGGCGCGCTCGATCAGGTGCGGCGTGGGCATCGTCCCCTGGTTGGCCACCGTGGCCGCCAGCAGCGCCCCGTGCATGGGCGACAGCGTCGAGTGCCAGAACCCGGCGGCGGTGCGCGCGAACTCGAGATGATCGTCCGCCGGAACGTCGATGTGCGAGGGCTCGAAGGGCACGTCGAAGGGGATGGTCTCGCCGAATCCGAAGGCGTGCGCCATGCGCTCCAGCTTTTCGGGCGTCAGGTTTCGGGTGGCGAACTTCGCGATGATGGCGTTCTGGGACTTGCCCAGCCCGTACGCCAGCGTGGCGCAGGCACGGTCGATGCGGGGGATGTCGATCAGGTTGTCGGGCACGATGGACGACACGCCGCCGTGGTAGCAGGTGCGCGAGGTCGCCGTGACCCCGCCCTCGGACAGCAGCGCGCTGGCGGAGACCACCTTGAACACCGACGCTGCCGGCGCCCAGGGATGTAGGGCCAGCTCCTCGGCGCCCAGCTCGGGTGACACCGTCGAACGCCCGGCCATCGCCAGCACGCGGCCGTCGGGGATGGAGATCACCACCGCGCCCGCGTAGGGCAACTGGAACGTCTGGAACACCTCCTCGGCGGTGTCCTGCAACCGCGGATCGAGCGTCAACTCGGCCTGGGCCCCCCCCTCCAGCCGGGCGCTGAAGGTGTCGCCCTGCCGCACGATCGTGTCGAGGCGGACCTGCCGGGACGAGGCGGACCGGGGCAGCGGGGCAGGGGAGGCGGCGGCCGGCCGTTCGTCCGCCCGCGCCCCGCCGGCCGGCAGCAGCGCCAGGACCGACAGCCCGAGCCCCAGCAACGACGAGGATCCGCGGGAAAGAACAGACATGGATACAAAGGTCTTACATGTAGGTCAGTGTGTCAAAAAAACGTCTCCTTTACGTATAACTGCGGATGGCCTACGCTTTTCCGCGACAGCCTTGCCACGCAAGCCCTTCGATCCGAACGACGCGTCGGACTCCGACCACGTCCGGGCCAAGACGGTCGTGACGGCCATAAGCCGTCTGTCCGATCGACCGCCGGGGAACGAGGCCTGTCTGGTGGTGATCTATGGCGACGAGCTGGGGAAGAAGTACAACCTGAACGCCAGCTCCCTGCTGGTGGGGCGGTCGTCGAAGTGCGACATCCAGATCGACCAGGAGTCGACCTCGCGCAACCACTCGAAGATCGTCAACACCGGAAAGTCCATCCTCATCCGCGATCTGGGTTCGACGAACGGCACCTACGTCAACGACGAACCGATCGAGGAGCACGTCCTGCGCGACGGCGACTTCATCAAGATCGGGCGCACCATCTTCAAGTTCCTGACCGGCGGCAACATCGAGAACGCCTATCACGAGGAGATCTACCGGCTGACGACGGTGGACGGCCTGACGCAGATCTCGAACAAGCGGTTCTTCATGGAGACGCTGGAGCGCGAGATCGCGCGCGGCGTCCGCTACCAGCGGCCGCTCTCGCTGGTGATGTTCGACCTGGATCATTTCAAGGTCATCAACGACACCTACGGTCACCTGGCGGGCGACTACGTGCTGAAGTCGCTGGCGTCGGCGGTGAAGCAGCGCATCCGCCGCGAGGACGTGTTCGCGCGCTACGGAGGCGAGGAGTTTGCCATCGTGCTGCCGGAGATCGCGCTATCGACGGCGCTGACGTTCGCCGAGAAGATCCGGCAGCTGGTCGAGCAGCACGAGTTTCGCTTCGAGAAGTCGCGCATCCCGGTCACCATCTCGGTGGGCGTGGCCGGCACCGAGGGGCAACAGGTCGACGCCGAGGCGTTGATCAAGCAGGCTGACGAGCACCTGTACGCCGCCAAGGCCGGCGGCCGCAACCTCGTGCGCGGCTAAGCCCGCTGGCCGCCGTTCACTTGAAGTCGGGCTCGAGGACGGCGTCGCCGTCCAGGGGCAGCGGCTTGTGCTCGGCCTTCTGCGCGTTCTTCGATTCCTGATCGTCGGCCTTGCTGGGCTTGCGAGGTGACGATTTGCCGCGGGTGCGCGGCGGGACGGCCGGCTCGGCCTCCGACGTCTTCACCTCGGGTTGCAGCGCCGCGAACAGCGGCACGGGCAGGTTGGGGACCACGAACAGCATCTTCGGCAGATAACCGGGCTTGCGTAGCACGAACTTGTCGGGCGAGTTGCTGTACGCCACCTCGATCGACAGCGGCGTGATGCCCAGCTCGGCGCCGTCGCTCTCGCGGGTGACGATGGCACCGTCGGGATCGGAGGCGAAGCTCAGGCGCACGGTGGCGGGCGTCTTCTCGCTGTCGCGCTGGGTGCGCGTGGCCGCCTCCATCCGCGCCGCGTGGTCGGGCTCCTTGAACAATCGCCCCAGGATGGAGAGCGTGACCACCGCGATGGCGACGCCGGCCAGGATCGCCAGCACCATCTTCCGCTGCGATTCAGGCTGGGTCAGCGACTTTTCCACCTGCCCCACCGCGTGACGGAACGTCGATGACGGACCTGGCGGGGGCGTGATCCGATCGGCGGCCGGCTCGTCGACGGGCGGTGGGGTGACCCGCATGGCCGCGGCGGGCATGTCGCCTCGGGACATCGGCGCCGCCATGCGCGTGACGCCCGTCAGCTCGGCGGGCAGCTCCAGCGCCGGCGCGCCCGTCACGTAGGCCTCGGGCGCCAGCAGCGCCTTGCGCAGATCCTGCATGGTCTGGAAGCGCTTCTCGCGCTCCTTCATCAGCGACCGGTACAGGATCATCTCGACCGAGGCTGAGATGGCGGGGTTGATCCGGCGCGCGGACGGCGCCTGATGCGTGATGTGCTTGACGATGATCTCGCCGTAGCCTTCGCCGCCGAACGGCACCTTGCCGGTCAACATCTCGAACAACAGGATGCCCAGCGAGTAGATGTCGGCGCGGTGATCGATCTCGATCTTCCCCTCGCCCTGCTCGGGGGACATGTAATACGGCGTGCCCATCACCGAGCCGGCCCGCGTCTTGTGGGTGACCCGCTCCTCGACCTGCGTCAGCTTGGCCAGGCCGAAGTCCAGCACCTTCACGAAGTCGGGGTCGCCTCGCCGCGTGATCAGAAAGATGTTCTCGGGCTTCAGATCGCGATGGATGATGCCGTGCTCGTGCGACGCGCCCAGCGCGTCGGCGATCTGCGCCGCCACGTGCAGCGCGCGCGACTGGGACAGCCGCACCTCGCGCTTCAGGCGATCCGCCAGGGACTCACCCTGGAGGTACTCCATGATGAAGTAGAACTCTTCGCCCGCCGTGGTGCCGAAGTCCCCGATGTCCACGATGTGCTCGTGGCCGATCTGGTTGACGGACTTCGCTTCCATGATGAAGCGAGAGACGACCTCGGGGTTGCGCGCCAGTTCGGGATGAATAACCTTGAGGGCGACGCGCTTCCCAATCACCGGATGCTCGGCGAGGTAGACGACGCCCATGCCGCCCTCACCGAGCTTCGCGGTGATCTTGTAGTTTCCAACGACCTGGCCTAGACCGAGCGCAGATCGTGGCGTCGAGGTCATCTGAATAGGCCCCTACTCCCCGGTTCCTGTAAGTAAGTGTAGGAACATTAATCGGATGTGGTGGTCAGTGCACGCGAAATCGACAGACGCGACCTGCATATTGAGGTGCCGGCAAAGGAAAAACCAGGCTCATCCCACGCGGACGAGCTGGACGTTTCCGGGCTCAGCCGAAGAACACGGAGCGGCGGTGCGTCAGAATCTCGGAGATCATGGCGTCGATGTGGGACCGAATCTCCTCGGCGGTCTCCGTTATTCCCGCGCTGGCCGCGTCTGAACCGGCCGCCACGCGCGCCCGGACGGGCTGACCGATCTGGATGGTCCACTTGCTGGGCAGCGGCAGCAGGCCCACGGGACCCAGCCACGGGAAGGTCGGCGTGATGGGGATGTAGGGCAGGCCCATCGGCTCCGCCAGCGTCGTCACCTTGGCCAGCACCGGGTGAATCTCCTCGGCGCCCACGATGGCGACCGGGATGATCGGGACGTCGTTCTCCACGGCCAGGCGCACGAAGCCGCCCCGCCCGAACTTGTGCAGGCGATAGCGCTCGCGGAACAGCTTGCCCACGCCGCGGAGTCCCTCGGGGAACACCCCCACCAGCTCGCCCGCCTGCAACAGCTCGCGCGCCGTGCTGGCGGCCGCGCGCACGCCGCCGATGCGGGCCACCACGTTGCGCATCCAGGGCGAGCGGAAGGCGAAGCTGGCCACCAGGGGACGCAGCCGGCGGTGCTGCGGGTGGTCGCGGTAGATCCCGTGCATCAGCAGGGCCCCGTCGTACGGGATGCCGCCCGAGTGATTGGCCACCACCACCGCCGCGCCGCTGGCGGGGATGTTCTCCAGGCCCCGCAGGTCGACGCGAAAGTACTTCGAATAGAGAAAATCCAGCACCGGCCCCACCTCGTCCAGGAAGTGGGGGTCGTGCCCCTGATCGGGCAGGTCTTCGGGGCGCGGCGTGGCCGGGTCGTAGCCGGCGCGCATGGCCGCGTAGACCGCCGCCAGGGCCGCGCGCAGGCCGGGCGAGTTGGGGGGAAACATCAGCGGCGCTTCTCCTGCGACACGCTGGCACGCGCCACTGATCCAGCCCGCAGCGCCTCCACCGCGCGCTGAAACTCGGGCGGGGGCGGGGCGTCGAAGTCCAGGCGCTGTCCGCTGACGGGATGCTCGAAGCCCAGATGGGCGGCGTGCAGCAGCATGCGCTCGGAAGGCAGCGGACGGCGCTCGGCGCGCAGCAGATCGCGGCAGTACACCTGATCGCCGACGATGGGGTTCCCCGCCTCGGAGAGGTGGATGCGGATCTGGTGCGTGCGCCCCGTCTCCAGACGGATCCGGCACAGCGTGGCGCCGCGCAGGCGCTCCAGCACCTCGACGTGGGTGACGGCGTGCTGCGCCTCGCGGTCACGGAGATCGCGCGTCGAGCCGCGCAGGCCGTCGCCGCGGTCCTGCACCAGGCGCGATTCGATCCGGCCGGGCGTCACCTCGCCCTCGGCGACGGCCAGGTAGAAGCGCGAGGCCCGATGACGCTGAAAGATCTCGTGCAACCCGCGCTCGGCGCTGCGGGTCTTGGCAAAGCACATCAGTCCCGACGTCTCCTTGTCCAGCCGATGCACGATGTAGAGCGGCTGGCGCGTGGCCGCTCTCCCCGCCGCTCGCCAGTCGCCGCGGATCAGATCCATGGCGGTGTCCGTCTCCTTGTCGTGGAAGGGGACGCTGGAGACGCCCGCCGGCTTCTCGATCACGATCAGGTGGGGGTCCTCGTGCACGATCGAGAACCCCGGCACGGTGGGGCGCAGGCGCTTCGCCGCCACGTCCAGCGCGACCTCGACGTCGGGCTTCACGCGCGCCGCCGGATCGACGACCCGTTCGCCACCCACGCGCACCTTGCCCGTCTCGACCAGGCGGCGCACCGCGCTCCAGCTCTGGCCGGGCAGGCGCAGGCGCAGGGCCGCCGCCACGGTGGTCCCCTCGTCGGCGGCCGCCGTGCGGAAGGTCAGGGCCTGCGGCAGCGGGGCGGCGCCCGGGGCAGCGCGACGGTCAGCCACCGACCAGCTCGAACACGCGGGCCAGCGCTGCGTCCAGGTTTTGCGGCTGGGTGCCGCCGCCCTGGGCCATGTCGGCGCGCCCGCCCCCCTTGCCGCCCACCTGCTTGGCCACTTCACCGACGATCTTGCCGGCGCTGAACCGCTCCACGAGATCGGGCGTGACCATCGACACCAGCGCGATCTTGTCGCCCTCGACCCCGGCCAGCACCACGATGCCCGAACGCAGCTTCCCCTTCAGCTGGTCGGCGACCTCGCGCAGCGCCTTGGGATCCGCCACGTCGGCGCGCGTGGCCAGCACCCGCACGCCCCCCACGTCGCGGGCCTCGCTGGCCAGATCGCGACCGCCACCGGACGCCAGCTTGCGCTTCAGCTTCTCGATCTCGCGCTCGCGCTCGCGGCTGTCGGCCTGAAGCTTCTCGACCCGCGCCGCCACCTCGAAGGGACCGGCCCGCAGCTGCTCGCCCGCGGCCAGCAGCTCGGACTCCATGCGCCGGACATGGTCCAGGGCCCCTTCGCCGGTGACCGCCTCGATGCGGCGGACGCCCTGGGCCACGCCCGTCTCCTCCGTGATCTTGAAGAACGCGATGTCGCCGGTGCGCGAGACGTGGGTGCCGCCGCAGAACTCCTTCGACTCGCCCATCGACAACACGCGCACGGTGTCGCCGTACTTCTCGCCGAAGAAGGCGATGGCGCCCGCCTTCTTGGCGTCGGCGATGGGCAGCACCTCGGTGACGGCGGGCAGGTTGGCGCGGACCCGGGCGCTCACCAGGTTCTCGACCTGCTGCCGCTCGGCCATCGTCAGCGGCGCGAAGTGCGAGAAGTCGAAGCGCAGCCGGTCGGCCGCCACCAGCGAGCCCTTCTGCGCCACGTGCTCACCCAGCACCTGGCGCAGCGCCCAGTGCATCAGGTGGGTGGCCGAGTGGTTGCGGCGGATGGCGTCGCGGCGCCCGCTGTCCACGCCCAGGGTCACCGGGTCGCCGACGCGCAGCTCGCCGGACGTCACCTGGCACAGGTGCACCCACAGCGTCGCGACCGGCCGCTTCACGTCCTCGACCGACAGCTTGGCCTTGTCGGTCTCGATGGTGCCGGTGTCGCCGGTCTGTCCGCCCTGCTCTCCATAGAACGGGGTCTCGGCGGTGACGACGGCCACCTTCTTCGAATAAGGCCCGACGGTCTCGACCTCGGCGCCGTCGGCGACCAGGGCCAGCACCTTCGAGGTGCCGCTGGTGGCCTCGTAGCCCAGAAACTTCGTGGGGCCCACCCGCTCGGCGATCTTCTGGAACACGCCCTCGACCGCGACCTCGCCCGAGCCGTGAAACTCGCTGCGGGCGCGCTGGGCCGCCATCTCCTGGTCGAAGCCCGCCTCGTCGACCTGCCAGCCACGGCCGGTGGCGATCACGCGCGTCAGATCCAGGGGGAAGCCGAAGGTGTCGTAGAGGCGAAAGGCCAGGCTGCCGTCGACGGTGGCCGCCCCGCGCATCGACTCGTCCAGGATGCGCACGCCGCGATCCAGGGTCTCGCGGAAGCGCTTCTCTTCCTGGTCGGTCACCTCGACGATGGTCCCCTTGCGCTCGCGCAGCTCCGGATAGGCGGTGCCCATCAGCTCGATCACGTCCTGGGTCAGGCCAGCCAGGAACGGTTCGCGGATGCCCAGCAGCCAGCCGTGATAGACGGCGCGGCGCATGATCCGGCGCAGCACGTACTCGCGCCCGGTCTTCTCGGGGAAGACGCCGTCGGCGATCAGGAAGGCGGTGGCGCGGGCGTGATCGGCGATGGCGCGCAGGGAGGCCGAGTGGCCGCTGTAGTCGGCGGCCTGGAACGTCTTGCCGGACAGCTTGCTGGCGCGATCAATCAACGGGCGCAGCAGGTCGGTCTCGTAGTTCGAGCGGACGCCTTGCAGCACGGCGCACAGGCGCTCGAGCCCCATGCCCGTGTCGACCGACGGCTTGGGCAGCGGTCGCCGCTCCCGGCCGGGCAGCTGCTCGAACTGCATGAACACCAGGTTCCAGATCTCGATCCAGCGGTCGCAGTCGCAGGCCGGACCCTGGCAGGTGCGGCCGGCCGCCTCCTCGGCGCAGGGGATGTCGTTGCCTTGCAGGTAATGGATCTCGCTGCAGGGGCCGCAGGGCCCCGTCTCGCCCATGGCCCAGAAGTTGTCCTTGTCGCCCAGCCGCACCACCCGGTCGTCGCCCACCCCGGCGACGCGCTTCCATAGCGCGTGCGCCTCGTCGTCCGAGTGGTGCACCGTGTAGATCAGGCGGCTGCGGTCGATGGCGTAGTCGCGGGTCAGCAGCTCGAAGGCGAAGGCGATGGCGTCTTCCTTGAAGTAGTCGCCGAACGAGAAGTTGCCCAGCATCTCGAAGAAGGTGTGGTGGCGCGCGGTGCGGCCAACGTTCTCGAGGTCGTTGTGCTTTCCGCCGGCGCGCACGCACTTCTGTGACGAGGTGGCGCGGGGCTGGGGCCGGCGCGCCTGACCGGTGAAGACGTCCTTGAACTGCACCATGCCGGCGTTCGTGAACAGCAACGTGGGGTCGTTCGAGGGGACGAGCGACGAGCTCGCCACCTCCTCGTGGCCACGGGCGCTGAAGAAGTCGAGGAAGCGGCGGCGGACGGCGGGGGACAGCGCGCCCGGCGAAGGCGAGGGAAGCGAGGACGACATGGGGCGAAACAGACTAGCAGCCTGCGCGGTGGGTGTCTTGCCCGGCCTCTCGCCTGTCCCCTCGACAGGACCGGGTTCCCAGCGCGGGGCCCCACGGCGTCATCCAAAGGCCCCCCGGCGGGCACAGTGTCCGCCGGCTGTTCCCGTCAGCCCGTCGAGAGTAAGTTGTCCGCTTCCTGAAAGGAGCCCCCCCCGATGCCGCGACGCGCGTCCTCACCCCTGACTGCGCTGCCTCTCGCCTTGTTGATCGGATGCACGTCCGGCAGCGCCGGCTCCGGTGGCGACGCCAGCTCGGGCTCTGGCGGCCGGGAAGGCAGCGGCGGCGCCACGGGCAGCGGCGGCGCCGGGGCGGGCACGGGCGGGGCGTCCACGGGGGGAATGTCGGCCAGCGGCGGCCGCGGCGAGACGGCCACCGGGGGCGTCACCGCCACGGGCGGGACCGGCTCCGGCGGTCTGGCGGCCACCGGAGGGGGGACCGCCACGGGCGGCCGGACGGCCAGCGGCGGCAGCGCGGCCACGGGCGGCGCCGCGGGAACGACCTCGCCCGGCGGCTCGTCGGGACGCGGCGGGCGGGCCGGGGGCGGCACGACCGGTGGGGGCGGCGTCCGGGGCAGCGGTGGCGCTGCGGCGACCGGCGGGTCCGGCGCCGGCGGGTCGTCAATGGGGGCCAGATGCCCGGACCCGACCTGGAAGCTGGTGTGGGGGGACGACTTCGAAGGGGCCGCGGGCACGGCCGTCAACGGCAGCTACTGGGTCTATGACACCGGGCCCAACTGGTACAACGGCGAGCTGCAGGACTACACGTCGGGCACCGCGAACGCATCGCTGGACGGCAGCGGCAACCTGGTCATCGAGGCGCGCCAGGAGGCCCGGGAGGGGCGGCAATACACCTCTGCCCGCATCAAGACCGAGGGGAAGAAGACCTTCACCTACGGACGCATCGAGGGGCGCATGAAGATGCCGTATGGGCAGGGGATGTGGCCCGCCTTCTGGATGCTGGGTGGCGAGTCGTGGCCCACCACCGGCGAGATCGACATCGTCGAGAACCTGGGCAAGGAACCGTCGATCGCTCACGGGACCATGCACGGCCCGGGCTACTCGGGCTCGGCGGGGCCCACGGGTTCGTACACGCTGCCGGGCGGCGCCAAGTTCTCGGACGACTTCCACCTGTTCGCCATCGAGTGGGAAGCCAACGCCATCCGGTGGTACGTCGACGACACGCTGTACTCGACGAAGACCACCGCCGACACCAACGGCAACAAATGGGTCTTCGATCACGGGTTCTTCATCATCTTGAACCTGGCCGTGGGGGGCGACTGGCCGGGCGCTCCCGACGGCACGACGGTCTTCCCGCAGAAGTTCGTGATCGACTACGTCCACGTCTGCCAGAAGTAGCCGCCGCCCCGCGATTCAGGGCTTGCGCCGCTCGACCGACGTGGAGAAGGAGACGTCGGTGCCGTCGTCGTCCAGCTCCAGCTCGCCCAACGTCGTGGCGGCGGCGCGCGCCGCCGTGGTGCGCCCCGGCGAGACGGCAGGATCGACCTGATCGTCGCCGCGCTGGACCCCCCGCTGATGCAGCGCCAGGTCTTCCGGGCGCGTGGCCTGGGCCAGGGCATCCTCGTACTTCACCAGCTTGCGCTCCAGCAGCTCCTTCAACGACTGATCGAAGCTGACCATCCCGTAGGGCTGGCTGCCGGTCTCGATGGCGGCCAGGATCTCGCCCGAGCGCCTGGGATCGATCAGCAGCTCGCGCATGCGCGGCGTGTTGATCAAGATCTCCACCGCGGGCACCATGCCGGCGCCATCGGCCCGCGGCAGCAGGCGTTGCGAGACGATCCCGGACAGCACGTGGCCCATCTGGACGCGCGCCTGCTGTTGCTGGTGGGGCGGGAACAGCGACACCACGCGGTTGATGGTGTCGACGGCGTCGGCGGTGTGCAGCGTGGAGAGCACCAGGTGCCCCGTCTCCGCCGCCTGCAACGCGATCTCCATCGTCTCCACGTCGCGGATCTCGCCCACCATGATGACGTCGGGGTCCTGCCGCAGCGCCGCCCGCAGGGCGCGGGCGAACGACAGGGTGTCGAAGCCGATCTCGCGCTGATTGACCACGCTGCGGCGGTCGCGGAAGACGAACTCGATGGGGTCCTCGATGGTGACGATGTGGCAGGCGCGCCGCGCGTTGATGGCGTCCAGCAGCGCCGCCAGGGTGGTCGACTTGCCTGCCCCGGTGATGCCCGTGATCAGGATCAGCCCCCGTTCGTTCTCGGTCAGGTCCAGCACGGGCTTCGGCAAGTTCAGCTTCTCGAACGCGGGAACCTCGGGGGGCACCACGCGCATGGCCAGGCCGACGTGCCCGCGCTGCTGGAACACGTTCACGCGATAACGGCCCCCCCCGGGCGCCGCATAGGCCAGGTCGACGTCCCAGGTGGACTCGAACTGCTCTCGCTGGTGCTCGTTCATCATGCCCAGCGCGAACACCTGCAGGGCCTCGGGTGACAGCGGCGGCACGTCGCGGACGGTGCGCAGCTCACCCTTGATGCGAAACACGGGCGGCAAGCCGACCTTCAGGTGCACGTCCGATGCGCCCAACTGTCGGGCGGCAGCCAGGACGCGGTCGAGAATCGAGCTCACCAGAGACCTCGCCCTCAACGATATCACGGGTGCCGGGGGCGGCGCGGCGCTGGGGGCGCTTCCGTGGCCCCATTCCGTGGCCTCTTCCGTGGCCCCTTCCGTGGCCTCTTCCGTGGCCCCATTCCGTGGCCCCATTCCGTGGCCTCTTCCGTGGCCCATTCCGTGGCCCCTTCCGTGGCCTCTTCGGGCGCGTTAGCCTGTGCAGGTGAGCCCTTTGACGCCGCATTTCGCCACCGGGCAAGAGGTCCTGGTGGTCGACAAGGATCAGCGGGTGACGCGCGGTCTGGAATCGGTCCTGGCCAAGCTGGGCCTGGTCGTGACGGCCACCGCCGATCCCATTCGGGCCCAGGATCTGCTGCTGAACAAGTTCTTCGCGGTGGCGCTGTTCGACATCGACACCCCCACCACCGGCGCCGGGATGGACCTGCTGCGCTTCGCGCGCGAGCGCTCGCCCCTGACCAGCATCCTGATGATGACCGCGCGCAAGGCCTTCGACATCGGGGTGGCGGGATTCCGCGGCGGCGCCACCGACGTCGTCATCAAGGAGCCCGACTCTGTCCCCTACCTGAAGGAGCGTGTGGTCGCCGCGGCGAACGACCTGGCCGCCACCACCGACCGCAACACGCTGCTGGAAGAGATGCTGGAGACGCACGAGAGCTTTCTGCGCCGCATGCGGGACCTGTCCCGGCAGAACGTCGACCTGGAGGAGCGCCTGCTGGGCCGCGGGGACCCCAGCGGCGGGGCCGGGGAGACCTGCGCGATGCTGATCGTCGACGACGACGGAGACATGGCCAAGAGGTTCGAGGCGCTGCTGCCCGAGGCGGAGGGCTGGCGCATCACCGCGGCCTTCACGGGCGGTGAAGCGCTGGACCTGGCGGCGGAGTTTCGTCCCCAGATCGTGCTGGTGAAGGATCCCCTGCCCGACCTGCCGGCGCGCATGGTCACCGGCAACGTGAAGAAGCTCTCCCCGGATTCGATCTCGATCATTTACCGGCTGGACCGCCCCGGTGTGCCGGGCGAGGTGTCGCTGGTGGAGGGCAGTCGCCCCATGTCACTGCTGACGGACGGCTATTCGGACCCGGAACAGCTGGTCAGCACGCTGGCCGAGGTGCGCGAGGGCATCCGCCAGAAGGTGAAGGAGCGGCGGTACCTGCAGATCTTCCGGCAGACGAACCTGGAGTTCCTGAACCGTTACAACAACGTGCGCCAGCGCGTGCAGACGTTGATCGCGCGCACGAAAAAGCAGCAGGCCTGACCCCGTCCGGCGGCCCTTGGGACGCTAGCCGGTGATCACGCCGATGTACGGCAGGTTCCGGTACAGCTGCCCGGCGTCCAGCCCGTAGCCGACCACGAATTCATCGGGGACCTCGAAGCCGATGAAGTCGACCGGCACCTCGATGCGCCGGCGAGAGGGCTTCGACAGCAGGGCGCAGGTGTGCAGACTGGCCGGGCCGCGTGCGCCCAGCAGGTCCACCAGGTACTTCAGCGTCAGCCCGGTGTCGACGATGTCCTCGACCAGCAAGACATGGCGGCCGGCGATCGGTGTGGAGATGTCGCGGGTGATCTCGACGACCCCGGACGAGACCGTGGCGTCCCCGTAGCTGCGTACGGCCAGGAAGTCGCAGGTCATGGGGCGGGGCACGGCCCGCACCAGATCGGCCATGAAGATGAAGGCGCCACGCAACACGCCCACCACCGTCATCGGTCCTGGTGGCAGGCGCTTGTCGATGTCGCGCCCCAGATCCTCGACGCGGGCGGCGATGGCGGCGGCAGAAATGATCTCGACCGGAGGCTTCATCTTGCTGTCTCTACCCTCTGACAAATACGTCCCACTTTCAATTGGGAACCTGGCGTACCGGATGTTGTCGTTCAGAATCAAGGAGCTCCGCATGCGCACAAGGTCCTGGCATCACCCACTCCGGTCCCCACTCCTGCCGCTGGTCCTGCTTCCCGCGCTGGCCCTGGCCGCCGGCTGCGCCCACCCCGGCGCCGCCGGACCTGCCAACCCGGGCACCGCCACCGGAGCGAAGGTCACCGAGATGGAGATGGAGCCCATCAAGATCGAGGCGACGAAGGGGCCCGACGGGGCCGTCCAGATCGAGAGCTTCGACGCCGCCGACCTGTTCGAGCAAGGGGGGAAGGCCCTGGGCGAGAAGCGATTCGACGATGCCCTCGCCGCCTATGACCGGCTGCTGAAGGAGTTCGAGGACACCCACTACAAGAAGGCCGCCCTGTACAACGCCGGTCTGGCTTGCCAGGGGAAGAAGGACTGGGCCGGGGCCGTGGCTCGGTTCAAGGCGCTGGTGGACGGGTATCCCGACGCCAGCGACTCGAAGGACGGGCTGTTTCAGCTGGGGGCGACGTACGCCGAGATGGGGAACTGGCCCGCCTCGGCGGAGGTCTTCGCCCGCGTGCTGGAGCGCGCCGACCTGACGGCGGACGATCGGCTGGAGGCGCTGGGCCGACGCGGCTTCGCCCAGTTCCAGCTGCACGACCTCGACACGGCCGAGCGAACGTTTCGGTCCTCGGTGGCCTACTACCACCAGATCGAGAAGGAGGAGCGGCTGGAGACCGACTTCTTCCTCGCCCTCGCGCTCTATCACATGGGGCAGATCTCACACGAGCGGTTCCGCGCCATCCCCTTGCGCCTGCCGGAGCAGCGCATGAGCGCCGACCTGGACGAGAAGGCCCGCCTGCTGCTGCAATCGCAGCGGCAGTACATCGACACGATGAGGCTGGGGAACGCCGAGTGGGCTGCGGCCTCGGGGTTTCAGGTGGGCACCCTGTACGAGGAGCTGTACGACGCCTTCATCCACGCCCCTGTCCCGGCCGAGTTGCTGTCGGCTCAGGCCGCCGAGAAGCGGGAGGTCTACTACGACGAGCTGCGGAAGAAGATCCGCGTGCTGCTCGAGAAGTCGGTACATTGGTACGACGAGAACCTGAAGATGATGGAGCGGCTGGGCGTGCAGGGCGAGTGGCGGGACAAGTCCAAGCTCGCCTACAACAAGCTGCAGCAGCTGCTGGACCCCAGCTACCGGCCCGAGTTCCAGCCGCCCGGCGCAGCCACCACCCCGGCCGTCGAGCCGCCGCTGCCCGCGCCGCCCCAGCACAGCGACACCAATACTAATGAGGGCGCCCCGCGCCACCTCACGCCGGGCGTCACCCGGCAGATCCTGTGACCGCCCCAACTACCAGAGATCGCTGAGGACCGCGGAGGGAAGGGCCCCTCCGGGCGATCGACGCGCAGGGAGGGCATCGCCCTCCCTGTTTCACTTTTGGCGGGCCGGTCGGCTCCGCCCCTGCCGCCGAGTTTCGCCCGAGCGGGCACGGCCGCCGGGGCGGTGGGAACCGGCAGCTCGCTGATGCCGGGCGCGCCGCCCCGTCAGGTCCCGACCGTGCCAGAGCAGGCGCTTCCCCCCTTAGCCCTTGACAGGGGGGCGGGTTCGAAATATACATCCGCGCTCTGCGCGCGCCGGGGGACCTATGCCGACCTGCGCAGGTGCCCGAACTAACGAGAATCACACGATATCACGTCGAAGAAGGGGACACGGAACGAAATCACAATCGGTGCTGGCGTAGCTCAATGGTAGAGCAGCTGATTTGTAATCAGCAGGTTGCGGGTTCGATCCCCACCGCCAGCTCGGTGGACAGAGACAAACGATTCACACGCCCGGATGAAATCGCCTGATGCGGTCGACAGCGAACCGTACCGGGAGATAGCAGCTCGGAGGGATTCCCGAGCGGTCAAAGGGAACAGACTGTAAATCTGTCGCCACTGGCTTCGAAGGTTCGAATCCTTCTCCCTCCACCCAAGAGCCTTCAAAGAGCCTTCAGAGACCTTCGCAATTCATCGTTCGACATCAGATAGCCACTTCAAAGGAGAACAGCAAATTTGCGGGAGTAGCTCAGTTGGTAGAGCTCCAGCCTTCCAAGCTGGTTGTCGCGGGTTCGAGACCCGTCTCCCGCTCCGGGGCCGCTAGTGAGAACCGAGAAAGACCAGAGATCAGGAAAGACGCCCACGTAGCTCAGTTGGCAGAGCACGTCCTTGGTAAGGACGAGGTCACCCGTTCAATCCGGGTCGTGGGCTCGAAGGTGAACGCAGAGTCAGGAACAGGCCGAAACGATCAACCTCCCCGCGAGGGGCAAAGGGACGGATAGGAAGATGGCGAAAGAGAAATTCATCCGAAATAAACCGCACCTGAACATCGGGACGATCGGTCACGTCGACCATGGGAAGACGACGCTGACGGCCGCGATCACGAAGGTGCTGGCGAAGAAGAACTTCGCGAAGTTCCTGGCGTACGATCAGATCGACAAGGCGCCGGAAGAGCGGGAGCGCGGCATCACCATCGCGATCGCGCACGTGGAGTACGAGACGAACAACCGTCACTACGCGCACGTCGACTGCCCCGGCCACGCCGACTACATCAAGAACATGATCACCGGGGCGGCGCAGATGGACGGCGCGATCCTGGTGGTGTCGTCGCCGGACGGCCCGATGCCGCAGACGCGCGAGCACATCCTGCTGGGCCGTCAG